>JGI24158J21664_10005644_pt1 | contig 16380 bp, 13 predicted proteins | sample Ectturendosymbi3_FD_21664 | JGI IMG/M metagenome (IMG submission 21664)
TATGTGATCTAATAAAGATGGTTTTGAATTTTTGCTGAATCTGGTTGGTTTATTGATAAAAGAAATACAGCCACAGCTGGCAAGACAATCAACATAATTTGTACCATAATTTGTACCTAGTACCTTGAGTAAAATAAGGTAGGCCTACTGAAGTGTGTTCTGTTACATGGGATATCACGTGAACATTATGCAATGTATGCAACCCAACTTTTTATTGACCGGTCAGGTGTACCCTATGCTTATGCAAACAGAAAAAGTACCCTTTTTAAATTGATCGTAAAAATTTTTCTGAAGGGCGTTGTTTTCATGTTTTGGCATGATATTGTGTATATAGAGTTGCTTTATTGTGTAACAAATTTTGAGCTTGTTTGTACTTGAAATAAAGTAGCAGCGGTTGAAAATGCAAAAAGTGTGTCGACTGTACCCACCTTCCCTATACAATGAATCGAAAAAGGACTTCATGGGGAGACAAGAGCTTGACTTTGGAGGTATTGATTGTGAATTTGGGGGCTCAGCCCGCTTGCTTCCGCTTCTGTTGAACGGTGCCACAACTTTTTTTAATAACCTGGTATAGTGGCATTGATGTTTTTTCTTCATATCAGCAATCCAATGTCATAAAATATGTGAAACGGTATTAAAGACTTGATTGAAAATCTACCTTTAGAAGTGGCGTTAAATGTATTTTTGGGGCTATATGCTTTAAGGACCAGTGTGAACCTATCATGCGATTATGAGATTGTTTTTCAAGATAGCCAGCAAAGCTACCTAAAATGGGAGTAGTGTCCTGGAAAATGCCTTTCATTCACGTGTTGTTTTTGAATTGTCGTTTCAGCAATAAATAGGTCTTTCATGTACATGTGAATGCACAAGTTTCGCTTGGAAACGCCATCGTCATTTAGCTTTTTATTTGAGTCCTATCGTGGGACATCAGTTGTCACGTCCAAGTCTAAGAAGAACCGTTCTGCTTCTAACCAGGTCGGGAATGCGTTTCAGACACTGTTCTTCACTGGTTTCGCTGCGGATAGCCAAAACAGTGGCAAATGTTTGCGCGCAGTATGCTTTTATACCTTTTTAATACATTTTGTAGATATACGAGATCTGTGTAGCTTGTGAAAAACGAGGCCCACTGTTTGGGGCCCGTTTGAAACGTTTTCTGAATTAATGATATAAAGCGCTTCCAAACTGTGTTTTTTTCCCTGAAAAATCGCATAGTTCGACCAACAAAAATAGCCACTTTTTGGCCTACAAAAGGTAATCACTGTTGTGTGACACCCAGCGATTGGTATTATTGTTTCAACATCCTGCAGCAGTGGTGTAGGAGGCGGGGTGAAGGGGGTGCAAGCGCACCCCCAAAGGTTTGATTTGGTGAAAATCCGGGCAAAATCTGTGAAAACCTTCGCAAAATCCTTGAAAATCTAAACAAACTCCCTGAAAATACAAGCAAAAATGGCGCCCAATGTGCTTTGATTTGAAAAAATGGCGCCCAAAAAGTGGCACACAATTTTTTTGGGCAAGTTTGGGGAAATTTGGGCAAAAATCCTTCGCACCTCAAAATTTTGCCTGCTCCTACACCTACGTACTGCAGCAAAAGTGAGTTACAACATTGCTGTTGCGGCCATGTAACTCACAAATCAAAAGCTAAGGTGAAGCAATGCACACAACTTAAAATGCACGGAAGTAAACGGGTTTGGTGAGAGCGTGGAGTCAGGAGTGCATCTGATGCACTAATGTGCTTGATAGAATTGTGGTATGAAAATATTGAAAAGGCTCATAGAAAAATTAAGGTTTCTACTGACTTAAGAATGTTTATGAAGATGTAAGGACATCGATACGACAGTCTCCGCCCAAAAGTAGTAAAGTTTAAGTGAAAGTTCTTTGAAGTGGTCAGAGGACAAAGAAACTTTAGCCATACACATTTGTGGTTTCAGAGTTTTTGACATGAAAGCAGTGTTGAAGTTCAAATGACTTCACCCTATTACATGATGTGCGACCTGGAGGGATGGCACGTGTATGCTTTAGATCCAGTAGAATATCTATTTTTAGTGGGTCCTCATTACTGAATCAGGGATTGTTTTCACAGGTAAAATTCTATTTGACAAACCCGTGTTACTGAGCCCTAATCAGAATGTACTGTAGTATTAATACTCAATAAACCACCAATGAATATTGTTGTATTTTTCATATTTTATTAATAATAAACAAATAAAGAACATGAAGGCATCGGTACTCACCAATTCACGATATTCCATAATGTTTTGACCCTTCTCGACATGAGGCAACTCACACATAAGATTATCTCAATTTCTACAAAAATTCCTATGTTTCTCATTGAATATATAATTCATATAAGACTAAAATACTCTTTGCAAATACTTTTCAACAATTAGAATGTTGTTTAATTTAATAATTCAATCATACACTATAACTGACACTATCTGTACTGTTCACTGACTGACAATTCGAGCCTGACTACTCGTGATTCATTCTGACAAACCAGTAACATTCGTTCGTGCGGAAATTTGTCATTCGTCAAGTTTTGGCTATTGTTACGTTTAATCGAAAGTAATCTCAATCAAAAGGGGTTGATTCGAGAAGGAATCAAAGTATTCAAGGGACCTCTGCCGAGCTGGGTTCGACCCAAGCGAGCCACAAAGGGGTGTGACTGACATGCCAAGCAGGATACAGTTAGATAAAGACTGATCTAAGTGTGACGATTCAACCAGAAGGATCTCGACCAAGTGCAGTTTGACTGCGGCGGCACAAAACTTGTTTCACACAATTTTTGTACGGCATCCCGAGTCGGAAAGCGGAAGGATGTTTAAAAACATTCGACGGCGAAGAGAGAACCGATTGACTGAGACTAGAATTTAGCAACAAGTTATCAAAAGGGATTTAGTCATAATCACCGATTTAACACGAACACTTACCTTGAATGGTTTGACAGAACTTCACCCGGACAAGCCACTTTTTATAGTTCAGCCTGGCAGGGATTAACCCGGACAAGCCACTTTTCCTAATGCTGTTTCTGCCCTTGACAAGACAACAGCCTTGGCGATCCCTGCCCATGACAAAAGGATCAAGCCGAAAGAGTCTTATTTAAAAGACTGACTTTTTGTCCGAATGTAGCTGTATTTATAGCTGAACATTCTTTCTGAGTTTTGTCAACGCCTCTGTATTCAAGGTGTTTGATTGGTTGTAGCACTGATTTTATGTGCAAGAATTCGTGTTCAGGCAAACTTGCCTGCAACAACCCTTGGAGGATCGCAGGAGCCGACATAACGTCTTTTCCGCGCGGATTTTATAATAAACGTTGAGAATTCAGTAAGTCGTTGGTGGCAGTTGGCCTGGGTGGTGATTGCCCTAGGTGGCAGTTGTCCTAGGTAGCAGATGTCCGGGTGGCAGTTGTCCAAGTAGCTGTAGTCCTAGAACCCTTAATGGTCCGCAAGGCTGCAAAACGCAAACGAGAAAAAGTATTTGCATTGCCGCGGTTCATGTCAGCTAGCAATTTTTTTCAAATTAGTTTAGATATTTTTTAAAGTTGACATGTGGCTCCTGTGCATTATATGGAATTACTTCGTGAAACAACTCTGGTTCTGTTTTACAAAACTTTTACAAAGAGCAACGGATTCCAACCTGAGAGCCTGTAGGCGCTCAGTCCCGTAGCCACGGGGGGGGCTTTTGGGGGCCCGGACCCCCCAAACAAAGCTCCAAGCCCCCCAAATGGAATTATGAACACCATAAATCGGTGGAGTTTTTATCAAATTTCAGAATGTAAAGCCCCCCTGAACAAACGTAAAGCCCCCCTATTGAAAACTTTCTGGCGACGGTTCTGTAGGCGCTATGTCAGTGTTTTTAGGTGTAAGGTTGAAATACATTTTGGTGCAAGGTTAAAAGTGATTGTAATACATTGAATCTAATCCGTTTGAGTTTTATAGTCACTTTGTTTTAAATAATTATTTACAAGAGACATTACGATAATGTTGTTTGGCAGCTAAAGTTTTTATTGATTAGTAAACAAAATAAAACCAGATCGAACTAACTAATAGTTTCTTGAATCTCAAGCAAAAAACAGCAATAATGTATAAAATAAGGGTATGTAATCAAAATAGGTTTGGTATCCACTGACATACAGACGATAGTGCATTAGATCTGAGACCTGTTGTCAAATAACAATAGCTTTCTTTTCAATTTACTCCCACTTGATGCAGCATCCAACCGTTTGCCTTATTTTCATCTTTACCATATTTAGAGCTGTTCAAACTGTGAGACCAGCGCAACCGTTACTGACTGACAGTGGCGTAACCGCATGGAAGGATTTACGGAGCACGGGACCCTAGGCCATCTTATAGTTGAGGCCCCACGTAGGTATGAACTATTTCGTCGCTTGTCTTAAAAGCGTGAAAATATGCCCTTCTTTATGTGTAGCGCCCCCTCATAATTCTATCTTTTGTGGTGCCGACTTTGGTTCTTCGATTGCCTTAGATCTTCTATAGATCTTTAACAGAAATTTAAGCCTTTCCTACATTCTTCTTAAAAACAAATGGCAATGCGATCTTTTCTTGAAATTCGTAGCTCTTTCGTGTAGTTCAGAAGTTCTCTTCGTTAAATTTCCGTGATTCTAGCGTTTCTGTAGGTTTATTTTGCGGATATGTACATTTCCATGCAGATATATACATTTTATCGTTCATGGTCCTCTACAGTTATTCCCTGCAGATTATCGTCGTACGGAAAATCTTTACCACCTACAAGCTTCATACTGTTAATATTTGCTGTCTTGTGCTCTCCCTCATATTTTTCCTTAGCACTAGCATCTTGCTGGAACAGACATCTCTCCTCGCGACTCACATCAAGCATTGCCGGACCGAAAATCGAGCTTATCACAAGGACGGAGAATCGAGCTTATCACAAGCAAAAAATTCACTGATTTTATTGAAAATTCGATGCATTTCTTATTTCTTGTTCCTTTCTTTTTCATTATTTATTTGTAACCACTTTCATACAGACGGCCTGCATCTCTGTAGCGTCGAGCCATGTTCCTCAATATTAAGCCTTTCACACAGCGCTTTCATACTAGATGCTCAATCTTCCACTGACAAAATGCTCGCAACAACGTACGACCGCCAGATATTGCAGAACTCCGGTGAAAAACAGTATTGTCATTCTTATATTGCATAGCAAATAATATTATCGCGTAGTGACTGTACTGATAAGAGTTTAGGCCGGTGGTTCCCAAGCGGGTGCCACTAGGCTCACTAAGGGAAGAATTTTTAATACCTGGGAGGAAAATTGTTCCAAGGAGAAATCTTGGAGTGGAAAAGCTGTGGATGAAAAAACCTTCAAGTGTTTATTACGGTATTTGTTTATTTAACGTAAAAAACTGTACAGCGAGGTAGGTTTAGATGGGAATGTCTACAGTACACAAGGACAAGCTGCTTCAACTGCAGTGACTGCCGTTATAAAAGAGTCTGTTTGGTGGTTCATCATCGTCTATTGTTTCTTCACAGTAGGTAGTGTGAAATTTTTGCAGTTTTTTGTTCCTTTTGTAGGGGAGGAATTGACAGCGTTTGGGTTTGTAAAGGAGGAATATGAACAAAGTTTGAGAACTACTTGTCTAGACGTTTGCATATTCCCTCATTTCAAAGTAAATTGTGAAGTTATACCTCTGTGCAGTTTCGCAAATTTTAAGTTAGTAATGTTGTGTCATAGGAAGGAGTTGCGCGGGGCCCTGAAAGCGCGGGGCCCTAGGCCATGGCCTATTTGGCCTATTCGTAAATCCGTCACTATGCGTAACTGACGGGGGGCAGGTACAGGGTTGCCAGATGGCCGGTATTTTACCGGTCTGGCCGGTATTTTACTGCTAATTTAGCAGAGGCCGGTAAGAAGCCGGTATTTTTAAAATAAATGCATTGGAGTAACTCCAAAAAGGACTAACGCAGAACTTCTCAAACTATGACTCTAGTAGTGAAGCTTGTCAGGACAGTTCCTTCAGCGAAGTTCATATTTACCACAAAATGGGGGCAAATTACTATTATTTGTACCTTAACCCTCCTCAGGAATCCTTATTTTACTATACGCGTCAGTAAAAGCAGGGAATAATGCTACCCATAATTTGCATAGGTCTTCCTGGGACACGTGACATCCGTTTTTTCCAGACCAAACTATTTTTTACTTTCATATGTGCATTGTCAATCACTTTCGCAACTAAATTTTATTTTCCCAGCGAACGGACATATCATACAAATTTTAGGCAGGATACCACCAAAAACGGACTTTTTAGAGGGAATTTTTGTTTGTGCGTAGAAAACGTCATGCACGTGTTAGATACGTTTTTTTCAGATCAAGCCATGGTGTTGGAAGGCTCATCACATATAAGGTATAGGTATAGTCATATCTGGCCAAACAGGTTATGCATTTAAAATTGCATTGAAATGTCAACTTAGTAAGGTGTCCAAAATTGTCTACACATCAGGTACACCTGGGTAGGATAGTACTCATACACCCTATATATAGGCCGTCAAAGACATTTTTGGGTAATAACTGTGGAACTATTCCATTGGTCTCTGAAAATCAAGAAAATTCATGGAAGCATAGGTTTCTAACATTTTTCTAAATAGGTGAAATTAACAAAAGAAAATGCCTCTAGTGAGGGGTCGACCCATAATTCCTGAGCAGGAACAATACTCAAAGTCTCTTTGTTTTCTCTATTCCTTTGTTTAGTCATACTTACCATACTCGTTCATCTTAAATGTCATCTGTATGAGCATTTTTTGGCAATTAATCGTGAAACCAACGCAGAGGGAGTTGTCTGAACTACTACAAGCTATTGCAGAAGAATGCAGGAAAATCATAGAAATGGACAGGAAGAGAATGACATTGTAGCGACTAGTGGACCTTATACTCGACTGCGTAAAAAAAGATTGAAAATTGTATTCTTAATGAGTCCTACCAATATTAGTTGATTCAATGTTTTCTTAAATATCTTTTCGTACAAAGCAGTTTTCATCGCGATTGTGATAATGTACAAAAATTAATTAAGGGTTTTAGTATAGACATCCACATCAGGATTCACTACCACTTCTCAATTTTTTTCTGATTTTTGGTTAGTGGGCCCCCTTCAGCTAATTTTTCCTCCCTGGCTCAAACCTCTAGTTACGCCACTGATGACTACCATATTTGTGTTTATGTAGACGAATAGGTAAACTTACCTACCAATCCGGTATTTGTTTAACGTGGATTGCAGGAGCAGAAATGTTTTTTATAAAATTTTGTTGCTCCGTAGCAGCACTGTATTTTGCTATGGTTTCACATCCATCATCAAAGCAACAAATAAAATAGTGGAATATAAAATGAAATAAAATGTCTTCTGCAGTCATATTAGCATATCTTTTCTCGTTCTTACTTGTTTTGCAACTAAGGCTATAGGTAGATGGATAGATACTGTAGATAGATGAATTTATTTGGCGGTAATGAATTAATTGCGCTATCCTTTAAGTACTCTCTAAAACAGCAAAAACGCCAGGGCACCGAAAAAACACAGACGTTATCTAGTCAGCCATATGCTTCTCGAGACTTTTCGGCACATTCTCAAACCTCGCGAAAAACTGCTAAACTTAGATATTGTTTACAAATCGATTAATTTTTGGTTATACTCAACAAGACAATATACGAAAACAAAAACACTGGTTTTTATTATTTCAGTTTTGTTTGAACAATCAGAAAAATGCTACTTAGTTTAAAATTCAATTTTAAAAATTGTGCAAAAATGCAAAAGTGTTATTGCGCTAAAAACGGAATATACTCGAGAAAGTCTCTACGGTGCATTGAGTGATCTTTCGTAAAACGACTCTTCATTTTCAACAATGTTGTATTTTCCCACAGATGGAGATTTTAAATCGCTCTGTAGCAGCCTGTACGTGACTCTAAAATATATAGAGAAAATTATAAATGTTTTATCAAAAAGTAAAACCAGAGTTGTGATACTACAAAAACAAAATTTAAATTTTCTTGAAAAAGTACAGTATGTTACCTTTTTCCATTTCTATTTGCGAGGGGCTGCATAAAAATAAGGTTTATAATCTTAACTAAACCCAAGCTTGATTTTGCTTGCGCTCAATTTTTGGTCAGCTTCACGAACTACTAATAAAAATTGTTCTATTCTACACTTTTGCAGAAAAAATAGAAGTTATGAAAACTTGGCACCATTCTTGTGAGCACACTTTTTCTTAATAAGCTTCTTCATTTTTTTCACTTTGTGTTCGCTATTTTATAGATATGTTTCATCAAACCAACTTAAATTGAAACTAATCCTCCGCTATAGCCATCACCAATATGCTGTTTTGCTTATCGTATCTTCCTAAAGTCAAAAAGTTTTATCTGAGTTTGGAATGAAAAAATAAAATTGCTTCAATACTATGCACGATTCTCAAATATACAATCGATTCTGCTATTTCAATCATTTTTCTTGTAGTGAATTCTGGAATCAATTATTAAATGGCTAACCAATCCGGAAAGTTTCGCGTTGTTTAGCTCATCTTGGACCGTCTATTGTATATTTGCTGCCAATCCCCTGCCACCAGTGCAGCATTTACTGCGAAAGCAGCCGCCTGGCCGTATGAGCAGAAGAAGCGCAGATGGGCGTCCGCAGACAACTCGTGAAACTCCAATGGAACACCAAGAGAGTGTAATAAAACTTTCTTTTTGTACATTTGCTCATTTAAAGAGCTTTATCAATTAATGCAAATTGTTTCGATAAACATTCGGCGGCGGCATGTTGAAGTGTGACGCAGAAGTGCTGGATCAAAATAATGAGATCACAATTTTCGAAGAAGACAACTTTTCTGAAAAGCGACAAATGCATTTTTATAGTACGATTTTAGTTACGTTTTTGGTGGGCAGTGGACATTACAGAAAATTAAATCAGTTATTGCAGTCTTGCACTGTTGTTTTGTAGAACTCTATCTTTTAAAGACACTGTATATGAAAGCACGATAATGATTCGAAGCCTGCTGAAATTTAACGGATTCTTCACCAGTTGCTATAGCTTCCTACTCCGATGTTTGCTTAATCGGCTGTCAAAAAAGAAATTCTATAGTTTGGCAGATTCTATTTGAATAAGAGCTGATGATGCCTACTTTGTAGGCGAAATATATACTCTGTAAGATCTTAGTGTCTGATTCTGTGCTGAGAAAGCATTTCTTTCCATAGAGATAGTTTGGCACCCATAGAAAAACCCTACCGAGGCCAAACTTTCGTAATCACCTTTGACGTTACCGCTATTGCGCGCAAATAGTTTTGCGCGTCTTAACGTGTAGCCAAGCGTACCCGCTTGTGAGCACATGGTGACAAAGGTGCATACAATCGAAATACAGTGCTTTCATTAATAAATACATGTATGCTGCACGTTCATTTTTTAAAAGTAAGCTTTTATATGCGTCGTCAATATGAAAATAGGTCGTCAATTTGAAATAAACCCAGCATATTATAAATATGAAAAAGTAGTTTCGTATTTACAATTTCATTTCCGAGAGAGCAACAACCACCGCGCTTTTGTAATGTATGCGAGGATGAGTGAAAAAGTAACTCAATTTTCGTCATAGGAGTTTTTTAATTGATTTGTTCAGATATTCAGTACTGTAGGTAAGGATAAATGTGTAGCTGAGTTTATTTCATATTGACGACCTATTTAGAACTCTGTATGAAGGAAAGAGCAGCAATCGAATTCCGTGTTGTTGAAGGAGAAACTCCAGTTAACATTCACAAGAGATTGCAAAGTGTTTACAAAAATGAAGCCTTAGGCTTAGAATAGCCTATGGTATTGTGCGGATATACGGCCAACGTTTGTTGAAAAAAAAAATCGGAAAACTCCCCAGAGTTGTGATCTGCGAGCTAGAGAATTCTCTCGTGCAGGCAACCTATCAACTTCTGCAAACCCCGCCAACAAAAACAGACACTAGTTTAAACAAAGGGATGATCATTGATGGGTTGGCATCAGAGGTTGGAGTAAAGTCATGGCAGTGCCCACAACATTATTGATTCACTTGTTTATTCAAACGTGTCTGCCACTGGGCCTCAAGACAACTGACGAATGAGCACAAAGCCAAAAGCATATAAACTACTGCACTGTTGCATTCACTGAAAGAGAGCAGGGGTCACCTTTAAAGCAGGGGTCACCAACCTTTTCAAAACTGTGAGCTACTTCTTGTGTACCGATTAAAGCGAAGGACTACTAGTTTGATACACACTTCTGAAATAAAAATTTTGCTCAATTTACCTTAAATTATTTTAGTATTGATATTAGTTAATGTGAAGACATTGATCAGGTTAATGTTATTTTTAGAACAGGCCCGCGGGCGACCTACTTGGTCCTTGCGGGCGATCTGGTGCCCGCGAGCACCACGTTGGTGACCCTTGCTTTAAAGACTTACAGCTGGTGACAAAACTTAGGTGCATTATTATGAACGAGAATCCCAAAGCTACCAATGCAGTGGCGCCGACCAATATCTTCAAAACCTAGAAAGTCAACACGTAAGTTTTGCGAAGCTGGAATACATGTCCTCATTCGAAGGTGGGAATACAGTTATTGAAGAGTCCGTAACTACGGTGAGAAGAAGTACTGAGACATTTATACGACATTTTACTTTTGATGTTGTGTGTCTTTGTGGTGTTCTTTATTGCTGCTTGCAAGAAAAAACTCGTTACTTTTTGATTCACCAATGTCTCTTTCCCAAACAATCAAATTAAAGAAAGCTATATACTGTACAGGTACATTTTTTGTTTGACACTTATTTGCTTTTCTCATAACAACTGCATTGCTTTTTTTGTGAACTTTATCCAATTTACTTGCAATCCTAATGCTTTTGAAGACCACTAGCAGTCAGCAAATAGGGTAAAGGTCGAAAACTAAGCGGAAGTTTTTACCTGTTCAAAAGTCAAGTTAACTGTGTTCACTACAATTTTACGACATTTATGCGAGAATTAACGCTTACCCGAATAACACCAGAATGAGCAGATCCATCCCGACTGCAATAATGAAAACCGTCGGTTGAAAGAATTCAGCCGTGGCAGCGAAAATCCCGCTAAAAGCCAAACCGCCAGTTATTCCAGCAATGGATTCACTGCATGCTATTAGCGCAAAAACTGCTCCTTGTTCAGAGGGTCCGGCCAAACGAGACACGATGCTACGGCAAATAACGATTGTTAGACTTTGGAGCCAGCCGAGGCATATTCCTGTAACCAAAAAATTGGTTGTAAGTGCATGCATGCCAGCAAGGGCGTACGCAAGTGGGGTTGGGGTTAAAACCCCTATAGTTTGGTAAGTTACAAAGATTTTATTACCTGCTCAAAGGAGATTAATTGTTTTCGCATACTTTTTGCTTGTTAATTTGTCGACTTAACGCAAATACCACGGAATGAATTTGCATGCAATTTCAAGGAACATTATAAATGGGCCAAAAAGTAATAATTAGGTTTTGGTGGGAATCTGGGTTATCGTCTACATCCAGGAACTATCTCACCAATTTCTGAAGACCTTTCGTCCACTACGCATGTTCAAGATTGTGTTCCGCGATAGGACACTTTATCCAAAGCAATTGTCTTTGTTTTGTCTGCTAATGCTGATCCGCGCACGCGCTGACCGCATTGGCTACATTACCGGTTTCTGTAGCATGATACAACTGTTGGGCGAGCTCAAAAATAGCAGTTGTTAACATAAAAGCATTCAGGCATTTGATAATGTCTCAACAGGGAAAAGGGAAAACTACTGTAAAAGTTTGCTGGAATTTCTATATACATAGCAAAAACCGAAATTTTCTTGCGTACTTCATGCGCATTCTCAATTCTTGTGTAGTTTAGCAAGGTTCGATCTTGCAAACCAAAGTGTGCGTAAGCCAATCCAGCCGCACACCTATGCTCGACTGCTCGTATTTGACAAGACACTAGCGCAGTGTTGCAGTGATAATTGCTCTGACTCAGTGATGAGCGTGTTTTACTCCCCTATTTTAACACGCAGGCTGATATTTTGCAGTTTTGAACTGCTGTGTTGTATCGCTAATTATACTTTCCTCCGATATCCTAACTTGGAGCGCTGATAGTTTGTATTAAGTGCAGTGACACATGAAATAAGGAGAGTGCGCGTAGAAGAATATGCATATTGTATCAACAAACTTCGCCAAAACGTTGGTTTGGAAACATGAATATGACGTCCAATTGCGACGTCACAAAAAGCGCACACAAAAATGACCACCATATGCCACTGAATGGAACCCCCACATGAAAATTTTCTGCGCACGCCACTGCATGTCAGTATCTAGCGGCTGGTTTAATAAACGAAAAAAATACTTCTTACCATCAGGGGAAAGAATACAGTGAAAGGCAGAAAACGAAAAGAATGTTCTCTAAAAACCAACACTTTTGTACGCATTGATGGTGGCCAGACATTTTTCGAATAATGCTGGTTTTGGTGAGGTTAGCTGGTATTGGATAATTGGAGTGCATTTAAATAGACTCTGTGCGCTTGAGGACATGCACGAGTCACTGTTTTGAATTTGTGTAATGTCGAGCTACTCTAGCATGCATTTTCGCCAGACTTGTAGAAGCATTTGACTAAGCAGTTAGGTTTCCATCACTCTATGCGTCTGTTTATATTAGAAACCAAAAAACGAAATCTTTTGAGGTTCACTAAAGTAACTTTAGTGAACCTCAAACGTTTTTAAATTTCCGCCATTTGTTGGTACCCTTTAACGCCCACGCGGGCCACTATAGGGGCCTGCACTCTTTTGGCCATAACTCGCCAGCTGCTGCAGCTAGAGAGGTGTTCAAACCCTCTACGGATTCAGCAAGTCTAGTAGTTCCGAGTAAAAAAAAATTCAGTTTTGGAGTTGGGGTTCTCTTGGGGGGACGTCACAAGTGGGGTTATTTTAGCGTTTTTATGGCCTTCTTTACCTGGCCCTGGATGCCCATCGAATGGGCCCACATTTTGGCTCAAGTATTTGTACGAAACTAGGCTATCCTACGAGTTTTTAGAGCCCTTGATTGGCTTTCTAGCATATCTGGATAAAAAATTATGCCAGAAAAAACAAAAAGTGATCAAAATTTCTACCCCTAAAAAAGGTAACCAGGGTGGAATAACATCCCTTTTGTATATGGCCATAACTCGCCGTTAGAATAGGCTAGAGAGCTGTTCAAACCCTCTAATAATTCGTGAAGGCTAGTAGTCTAGATTGGAAAAAAATTTTTCAGCTTGAGATCTCGGGTTTTCTGTTGATGTTTACATATTGAGAGGATGTTTATCCATCTTTGTTTACATTTGGATAATGACGTCACATCCGGGGAGTCGAACAATCCATCAGATTGTGTGACTCAAAGTTTTTTTGGATTCCAGGCTTCAATACCAGTCTTTAGAGGGTTTGATGGACTTTCTAGCATTTCTGGTTCAAAAGTTATGGCCAAAACTCCGGATTTTAATTAGGGAAATCCCCTGAAATTGCTCAGCCATGTCCTCAACGATTTGGGGTCTTCTGGCCGTAACTTGGGCACCACAAACGCTAGGAAGTCGATCTAGGCCTTTATAGCTTCATATTCCAGCTTAGAATACAACCAAATTTTGAGCCAAAATTCTGGCCCTTTGTCCGGGTGATGACGTCATAATAGAACAACCAAAAAATAGTCAAACCTTCCCTTTCTTTTTCTAACCCCACCCACCGAAAACCCTGCACCCAAATCTCAAATGTTTGTTTTCAGTGCAAACTAGAAGACTTCAGAGCCTTTCGAGGGTTCGAATAGCTCGCTAGCATATTCTAGCGGCGACTTACTGCGGATTATCGCGAGCTATAGTAGCCGCCAGTGGGCGACTCATGCATTTTCTGATTTTGGGGGTAAAATGGGATTTTTGGGCCATAACTTTCGTTCCAGACATGCTAGAAGGTCAATCAAGGACTTTATCGACGCGGGAGATCATTTAGTTTCCAAAATAAGTTTGAGTCAATATTTTGGCCCATGGGATTGGCGTCCAGGGCCAGTCAAAATTGGTCAAAAATCCAAAAACACACCCACTTTGCGAGCTCCTCCCAGGCGAACCCCTCACCCAAATCAAAACATTTTTTTAATCGGACCTAGAAGACTTGCCTCATCCGTAGAGGGTTTGAACAGCTCTCTAGCTATATCGGCTGGTGAGTTATAACCAAAAATATGTATGTCACTATAGTGGCTCGCGTGGGCGTTAAAGGGTTTAAATGTTCCATAATGCACATTTGAATAATACAAATAAACTGTACACATCAATCAACAACGGTTTCTGTATAAAAATGAAGTTTATTTAGAGAAGGTCACGAGAGTGCAAAAGATGTATGCAAAGGCTTTGGTACATGGTACTGTTAAACAATTATATAATTCCAGTAGTGCAAATTGATTTTGAAAACACAGTCTGATCAACTGCTCACTCTCACACAAAGACTAATATGCGCTTAAAGTTACTCAAAATCACTGCCAGCTGGCCAAGTTTGGAACAAAATTGTTCACCTTGATGTTATTAGCGAAAGGAAGAGAAAAACCGATGCTTGAACGTGTCTGAATAGAGGGTAGTATTTTTATAAAGTCTATCAGCACATTTCAATGTAAGCTTCCAAAAACTCACCTAAAAACATTATCCACTTCATTCTGGCTACAGCTGTGACAATGACCATCGCAATGCTGGATTTAATAGAAATGATTACAGCAAAAAAGTCATTCAAATAATTCCTTGTCAATGCAATAAAAGCAAAACCAAGTAACGATGAGGCAGTGAAACAAGCGCTGGCATACCTAAAAATGAAAATGTATAAAAATTGGTAGGTCAGCAATCACGCACTTGCCGATAGCTATTTGCAACTGTTGTCTTTTGCTGGAAAAAGATCAAGACAACCATTAGCGTATCGAGTGTGGAGAAACGGGAATATAAATGTTCACTTTGCAAAACTCGGTTTCCTGAGATTTACCGGAATGTGTGTTACGAGTACGACTGGATATAATTTGATGTATTTGTACAGTTTTAACCATACAATTCAAGTTTATAGCCGCTACCACCACGTTTTGCTTCAATATATTCGGAAAAGCAATTTTTAAAAAATACGCCAGTGTAGATTCCAGTATATTGCATACAGGATTGCTCTTTACGCAGTTTTGATTTTATTTGTCCTCAAACAGTCGGTGTAAGCATTTGCTTGCTAGTTTTGATATCTAAGCCGGGAAACTTTTTAATATTCAAAAATTTATTGAGTATCACTAATCATCTACCTTGATTCTTTGACAAAAAGGTGAGTACCTTACCTATATATCTGGCAACTTGCAATATTTCCTTTGTAATTTGTTGTCAATTTTCAATATCGGTTATGAGCTGAAAGGTTTGCATGAATCTAGTTCGCAACTGCAAAATCGTGCCGTTGTTAATCATCGTAATTCTTTGACATAGAAAATTAATATCATTATCACGTTTAAGTTTGTATCACAATATTTTTGTCTACGGTGGTCAGTGAGGCCTCTTCAAACCATTTTTTGAAACAACAACATTGTGTGTTTACTGCTGTAGGAAAATCCTACTCCAAATTTTCCGTTTTCTTTATTAGTGATGTTTAGTTAAATAGGCGAAGACTATATGGCAACATCAGTGATGTTGTGTTAAATATTTAACACAACATCAGTGATGTTGATGTTGTGTTAAATATTTTAACACAACATCAATGATGTTGATGACATCAGTGATTTAACACAACATCAGTGATGTTGTGTTAAATAGGCGCAGACTATACTGCATGGCACCGCGGCCTCACCTGCAAGCTGCTGCAATTGCTGCGTGATAGACACATGGTTCACATGATCATGGAGATGGTTAGCAATCGCAGCTTCACCCTCACCACCGGAAACAGCAAAAGAAGCAGGTTACGACGCCTCAAGAACGGCGTCCCAAAGGGATCTGTCCTGGCGCCCCTTCTCTTCAACATCTACCTCTCTGACCTGCCAACTACCGTCTCCAGAAAGTATGCATATGCTGACGACCTAGTAATAATGCATGCTGATGGAGACTAGCATGCAGTGGAAAGGGTGCTGACCCTTTCCACGATATGGCAACTGTAGGTGAATATCCCCAGACTTGGAAGCTGAAGCTCAGCACTACAAAAACGGTGTCGGCAGCCTTCCAACTAAACAATAAGGAAGCTAAACGTGAGCTCAAAGTCAAATACAACAACGAAACCCTGTCCTTCTGCTCCGAGCCCAAATACCTCGGAGTAAAGTTGGACAGGTCGCTCACGTCACTTAAAAGCACTAGTGTTTCTGTATGCTTTCGAGGAATCAGTCGACTGCCATCTGCTTTCGTCTTTTTGCGATGAGTCAAACTTGCACATATCTCTA
>JGI24158J21664_10005646_pt1 | contig 16377 bp, 9 predicted proteins | sample Ectturendosymbi3_FD_21664 | JGI IMG/M metagenome (IMG submission 21664)
AAGGATTGAAAAATAACTGCAGCCGTTTAATTGATTTTCTGAGCCAAATTTCACAACTGTCCTATTTCAACTTGCTTAGTTTGGCTGACTTTTTGATGCATCATTGGTTTCCCGTTTCGTTTTTTGATGTGGCAACACTGGGTGTGCGCTAATGCAGCTTCACACCTGCGCTTGCAATATGTGCTTCATTTCGAGCTTCGTCACGAATTGGCAGTTCAGGCGGATTCAGTCCCGTCGCCACGGGGGTGCTTTGGTGGGCTTCGCCCCTCCAGACAAAGCCCCAAGGCCTCCAAATTAAAATTTGAAACACTATAAATCAGTGGCGATTTTAACAGATTTTCAATATCAAGACTCTCTGCACAAACGTAAAGTCCCCCTAGTGAACGCTTTCTGGCGAGGTTCTGGGCGGTTTGATCATAATGGCTCACACAAACGCGTATCTGTTCTGTCACTCCAGCAGTTGTACATATAACAGCCACATAAATAAAGACGGAAGTTTTCTTGCGTACTTTATGCACATTTTCAATTCTTGTGTAGGCTAGTTCAGCAAGTTTCAAACTGTCAACCCTAGGTTTCCGCCATCCCGGCCGCATACCTTCTTTACTCGACTGCTATTCGACGAGACGTTCGCGCAGCCATTTTTTAAAATTTGTTAACTGCCCCCATCGTTACGTGTGGTTTACTGCACTCTTTGAATGTGCAGCCTTATATTTTTGCAGTTGTGAACTGCTCCGACGTGGTATTGAGTGTGTTTTACTCCCCTGTTTTAACGCGTTGTCGGATATTTTTGCAGTTATGAACTGCTCTGTCTTAGCGTTGAGTGCTGTGTTTTGTTCCGGTATCCTAACTTGGAACGCGGATTAATTCGTTTTTTACAGTGACACATGGTAGGCTACAATAACGACTAATGAGAGTGCGTGTAGAATAATACGAACGCTGTGTCAACAAACTTCGCCAAACCAACGTCAACATGACGTCGTATTGTGACGTCACAAACAGCGTATATCCAGTTTCTTTGACCACCATACGCTACTCCACTGCTCAATACTAGAATGTGTTAAGGGGGCATACACTCAAGCAGTCGTCCCGGGCATCACCACACCTCTTCACGCCACTGACCGTACTTCATTGAAAAAAATGTCCTTGAAAAAATTTGAAGTGATCTGGCAACCCTACTCGGTGGCAATGGGATTTTTGCATAACCGATTAATCGCCTGCAACTTAGTATCAATAACCCAAGACCTGTGCTCGGATTTTTAACACCAGGAGCTAACATCAGTTGTGTAAACTCTCAAGTCCGGAAAACGCCTAAGGCTTGAGTTCCATATGTACTTAGATGACATTCATAAACCCTGACTCTTGACATTCTTCTCCACCTGTATGCGATTAAAATAAAATTTCTAAACTATGGAAGATTGGTGCAGTAGTTGCAATTCGTAAACCCAACAAACTAGGGAATTGCCAAACACCTATCAACCAATCAGTTGTGTATGCATCATCTTCAAACTACTNGAGAGCTTGATAGACAAACGCATTCGTCCTCTCATCGAGTGCATCCTCCCGCCTGAACAGGTTAAATTTAGATCTGCACGAAGCAACCTCCATCAAGTTGCATTCTTATCAGAATATACCGAGACTGCTTTCGAAAACAAAAATAAGGACGACGTCTGTGTAGACTTAAATGCAGCTTACAACACAATCCGGCATAAGGGCTTGAAACTGAAGCTCTTTGAATTACTGTAGTCCCGAATTAACACATGGCAAGAAGGATAATGCAAATGAATCAAATGTTTTCCCAAAGACGCTTCGTGCTATAGATCGTTGACGAAAAATCAAGGCGCCACCACCTCCGTAACGAAATCCCACAAAGGCCAGTGCTTGCTCCTGTGAACATCTGCCCTCGCTTTCTACTTTTCCATAGCTAAGTACTGCGCCCCGGTTTGGACACACAGCGTTCACACAAAAAAGTCGATGCGAGCGTAAATGAATATATGCGGATAATTAGCGACAACATCAACTCACCACCAAGTTAACTGTTACCTATCCTATGCAAAATCAAACTTCGCGATCAGGGCCGGCCAGTGCAACCGATGCAGCTGCATTGGGTCCCACGCTTCTGGGAGCCCCGTGCCATGGTCTTCGGGCAGGTTGTTCAATTTTGCCACACACTCCATGCGCTCAAGAATTCAGTAGCAACGACTTATAAATCTCATTAATATTAGCAAACCTGTTCTCGTTTCGACGAACAATGTATTTCCTCTTAATAACGAACGCTATCACTTTTGTTCAATTCTCATGCTAAGGGCGTTACATTTACGGTCCACCATGCCCCACTCTATGGATGGAACTTGGTTGTTAGTATTGCGTGTTAAACCAGTTAAGACTGCAGCATACTTACAGCTATAGCAAATGGTGTGTGTAGTGATTCAACTCGCAACGAACAGGTCGAGACGAGTGTCTATCATATTAACTTTGATTCAGGCCTGTCGCCAGGATATAGCAGCAGGGGGGGACAAAAACCAGAAGGAGGGGCCAAAAACCAGAAGGGGGGGGGCACATTTTAACAATACTGTGTTGGATGTATGCAGCAACCAGGGGGCCAAACGTGAAATGGAGGGGTACATATTTCAAATGGGGGGGCCGGACACCACTGCCCCCCCCCGCTGGCCACGGCCCTCCTTTGATGGCAGTTCTGTTGAAGTACCGTTGTTCAGTTCTCGAAAGATCTCTTTGTTTTGGAAAGTTTTTGGTTGGTTGCGGATCATCTGCATTTTGACAAAGGCATGCAATTTTGTTTCTTGGCACATTCATGGACTAAAAATGTTGATATTTTTTCAAAATAAAATTAGATTGACGATACTGACACAAATGACAAAAGATGAAAGATTGAACCTTCGGACCTCCTATTTAAGCCATTCAGTTAAGAGCAACAAGTGTTCTATTTTGCATTTTCGGCTTGGTCTGTACTGGACACTGAACCATGTCAGCTTGTCTGGGCAGTCGGTCAATAGTTGTTGATTTTTTGAGGTTAACTTTAATTGATATACAAGTTTAGATGTTCAGTAGGAACAGCTTTCAAGTTGTTTTGAGTGGTGTTTGAGGTTACGTCCACATAATGCTTAGACGTTTTGTCTTAATTGAGCACACTTAGTAACCATTAAAATACACATGCTCTGTTAATATAGCATACTAAATCATCAAACATTAGTAGTCATTTTCACGGTTATTTAAAATGTTTAGAGGCACAGGCTTCACCCCACACTGTTAATGCTGCATTGATGGCAGGTCATATGGCAGGACCGCGCGTGAACCTTTTTCTTGCACTTGCACCGACCCATCAACGGCGATCATGAGGCTGGACAGGCTGCAAGTACGACTTTTAAAGTCTCCGGTATGACCCAACTGGGAAGCGAATCCAGCCTACCAGTTTTAGTGGCGCGTGCTCAACCATTTGTACCACTTGTGATTAGTTTGTGGTGCAAAAATTGCAAAAATACATTGGCAATTTACTGTAGCACAATGAGCTGAAGCTACCAGACTCGGAATGCATGCCCCAGCGATTGCTTCTCAGTAGGGCTTTGGATTAAGATATAACTCAATAAACTGATTTTTTGATCTAATAAATCTCATAACAATAGTCTCCTTTTATAAGCTCTCAAAAATCTTTGTGCAAATCCTTCCCCGCACTCAGCCACCATATCCGATACGTTACCGTGCGTGCGGATTCATAGATCTACGCAAATTTCGTGACGTGAGTTAAAAAGAGATGCGGAAGCCATGTGTGAGAATGACGTATAGGCTTCAAAGCAAGCAGAAACAACATCAACTTTTGCAGTCAGGTCACCCGTAGTTGAGGCAGACTGACATATTTTAATGCATAAGTACGCAGTAACCTCGGTAGCATTTAAGCAACAGTTTGGACATTGGCACGCCTATCAAAGGCAAGGTTGTTGTCCAATTGGCAAAGGAGGTTCTCTCACAATACAGTCAGACATCTATCGGCCCTGTAGTGACACTATTTGTAGCTCAGTGAACGTGTCGCATTAATATCTTGTTGTACTCGTGATAATTTCTTCTGGGATTCCTCAGTGTAGTTTGATAACACCCAGTTATCACGTGTATGCTTTTAGCAGGTTAAGATTTAATGCCTTTGCTTGTTTATACTCCCTGTTCGATTCGACCATTATCGCAGGTGATAAATGTTTTGTTAATTTGTCCATGAAGTCTTGTACGTTTTATTACGTTGGAGGCCTGACAATGTTTCTTGTTGAATTCGCCTTGCTAACTTTATATTGCATAGTCTGTATCTGTAGCGTTGAGGATTTTTATTTGCTGCCAACCCCAAAATGCCGCTTGCGCTGCTGTAAAATCTATGAGATGTGAAACATCGAAATATGCAGATCTTTATTATTGGTTGATGCCTTGTTTGAACTTCGCCAGCGTTGAAAGCTGTTAAAAACTTTTAACGTTAGTGTGGACTACTACCTTTTAGCAAGGTTTTAAGTTGAGAAATCGAATTGCAATCCTTGGTCAAACCGCACTGTAAGCGATAATACTCCGTTTAACTAGTTCACTGCAAACAGGCCATCGAAGTATTTGCTTATATATTGCGAGTGTTAGTCGATCAACGAGAAGGGGTTCTGGTAACGTACGTGGAATGTTGCAACCTTATCCCGTTACTACAAAATATCAGCTGTACAGAGCTTTGTTAAAGGACAGTTTTTTACCTATTGTACCCTCTAAGGAAGATCAAATTTAATCAAGAAGCAAGAATTTAAGTTTGTTTGCAATTTACCTTAGCTTCGTTGTCTAAAATGTTCTGCTCGATGCCAAATAATTAGTGCTATGCAATGCAGCAAAACGTCGGTATCGTCGGCACGGATGGGGAGATAAGCAGCAGCGGACCTAGACCTAGCATTTGGGGGGGTGCAGTCAAATTTTTTTTCAATCTTTGAACACAATTTTTAGATTGCGTTGCTAGGCATTTGTTAAGCATTCTTTAATCTCAATTCGTGGAGTACTGTATGATCCACTCTTGTTTAACGTATTGTAAAGAGCGTGTTGTTGAGGTTCGATTTAAGCTTGCAATGGATAATTGCCACTCTTTTGATGAAAAGACAAAAACAAACTTACAGTGCTTGATTCTGTCCTTCCCTTTGGTTGTACTTATCTTTTTGGGTTCAACGCAATTTAACCGCAGCGCTATATAGCTTTTCCGAAATGTGGAAGATGTGGACTACGTGGTGAGCAGCAAGTCTGAAGCGCTGCGTAGTTTACAAAAGGATCTATGTCACAGCCAGCAGATCCCAGCGCTTAGTTATTGCGTTAAACATCTGTATTCAAGTATTTTTCGAGGTTTGGAAATTTCTGCATTACTCTTAGTTGGCGTTCGTTCAAAATTATGGCTGCTGCCAGTGGCGTAACTAGAGCTTTGAGCCAGGGGGGAACACGTAGCTGAATGGGGCCCACGGGCCACTGCAGGGGTACGCTAGCCAACACTCAGAAAAAATTTGAGACATGGTGGTGAATCCGGATGTGGATGGCTATACCAAAATCTTAAATCACCGGTAAATACACCGAAAAACGCAAAAAAACAACCTATTGAAAAACAAAAGAACACTAGACCTGCAATATAAGCAAATTGCGGGCCCAGTTTTTACATTTAACTTGCCAGAGAGGCGATTCGCACCTCTGCCCTGCGCAATTAAATCTTTACTAATTGGTGTCAAAGAAATCATTTTGTACATTTATTGAAGCTTGCGTGGATGGCAGAACCGGCTTCATTTCCGACGAACTTATTATTTCACAAATCACGACGGTGTTCACAGAATGCATAACTTGCGCTGTTTAAAATTTCCTTGGCATTATTTCTCCCTCGAAGTTTTTACATTTTTTCCAACTCCACCACTGACTGTGTCATTGTAGATAATCTGATCGTAATGTTGCCTTTACAAACGTTTTTCGCAGGTTTTACCGCTTTGCCTAAAAAGAAAAACAAGTTAACATTTGGTATCTCTAATGTCGACAGGTACACCTTACTTTAAGCTAAGGAGATATTTTGTAAGAAAAGACGTGTCCTAACAAGATGCTTTTTCAAGTTCAACTGCAGAATCTTCCATAAACATTTTTCTGCAACCTCTCTAATCGTTGTATGATATGCAACCGTGGAATAATACTTGGCTCTTGGTTATCCAGTTACTATTATTTTTTCATGGTGCAGAGGAGTATTCGACAAATCTATGTCCTGGTGCCAAAGGTTGCAGGTGAGACGCTTTTCAGATTGTTTCTTTCTCTCCACGTATTTTCAAAAATGTATAAGTTTGCAAACAGTTTTTTTCTGGTTAGTTAACAGCATAGAAGGTACACCAGCAAAGATTTTGTTAAACAAAGTAGTAGAGTTCAGGTAAAAAAATTGGTGAGTTTTGAATTAGTAATGCTGTTAAAATTTCTTATCTCAAGTTTAAAAAAGTTGAGAAAGTTGGCGGACGCAAAAGAAACTCTTGGTTGTGTTTTTGGTAATTTTGTTTCAAAAATATAATGTAAAATTCCCTAACATATGCAGCTGTGATAATCATGTCTGTTACCAAACAAGCGTTAGAAATTGATCAAAGTTAAAAACAGTTTGTGCAAAGTTTATTACAAATAACTAGCGGATGTATAGCTAGGCGTTAATTCAAGAATTCGGCACAAATTGAAATGCGTAGGTGGCAACAAGAGACAGACCAGAATAAACACAAAAAATGATAAAAGATCGTGATATCTCTTGGGCAAGTACCAGCGTTTTCCTGTTTACTGACTCAAAAAATATTTGTAAACGGCATATGCTTTATTGCGTAAGCACTCCATCGAAAATGTTTTCACCATAACTGAATTTCCTTGAGTTAGACGACTAAACCGTGTATTTATTCTTTAGTTCTGAAACTGCGATGAATGTAAACTATTCAAGAGAACTGCATTGGAGTGGTAACGCTGTTTCATAGTGTTAGCTAATCGTCCATTATTGCAGTCGAAATTTTGTTTGATCAAAATGTTTTAATAAAAATATTTCGAACATCGCGGTTTGATTGCAGTTGTGTATAATTGTGGTTACTAAAACAACAGCACTTCTACTGCTGTTATCTTTTCAATTCTTTACCGAAAGCGGATATTGGTACTTATGCAAAACCACTAAAATTGAATGGTCGCGTATTTGTTTAACAAAATAGTTTTTTTTTTCATTTTGTAAATGATATTAATGTATTGAATTATTTACTACCCGTCATGAATACCTGAAGTAATGATGAAACTTGATTACACCATTTTGCGTTTGATTTTTTTCTTTCTTCAAAACTATCTTGTATTCAAGTCATTGCAGTGTAGCTAAACTTGCATTTGCCAACAGCAACACTTAGCTATTCCCTAATTTTTGTGAAAGGCTATAAAAGCCATTACTAGCAACTTTCTTCCTGTCTCACAATTCGACACACATGAAGCAATTTCCCCATGACAGCAATCATGATATGGAGAGCAAACGTTGTGCATTTAATTCCTCTCACGTTTTTCAGTTCTTCAAGGCTTGTGTTGCAAAAGACATTCACGCGCCTGTAATTTGCATTCAGCAGCAGAGCCGTTTTACCAGAATTAAAACCCTTTTGCTCCTCATAATAATGAGCAGCATTATTTTGTTTTGTCGTGTACCGCTTCGGATTACAAAGTGAGTTGGGATGTCGTTACTATTATTCATAGCCGTAGTGGAACAAAAATGTTCGGGGGTGCTCAAAATTTTAGCCCGATTTTTCGGATTTTTTCTCGAGACAAGAAAGAAGTGCTAAATTACTGCCAATGACCAAAAAACAGAAAAAGTTGACGTTAGTGTCTTCCAACACGATAAACAGATGGGCTCAAGTCTTGAGAGGACACGCAATTATCATATCACCTTTTTAAGGGTACAAACAAAATCGGTTTGAACATTCTTTCAATTGCCAACAACGAAAAAAGGCTTGCAATTAAACCCTGTATAATCTCCATACACGTGAAGGGAGACAAGAAAGAAATAAAACTACAGGGGCATCTCTCCCCTTACACTCCTGAGAAGTGTTTGCCAAGTGCCTTGAAAAAGATGCTGCGAAGTAATTGAACCAATTGGATAACCAGTGGAGGATACCAATGTTGTTTTCATCCTTCCCGTAGAACTACAAAGCAAATTTCCACTCTCCAGAAACTTTTCGACAAATCTTGAGATTATGCCAAAAGCGTCTACACATGTTTTGTCGACGTCGAGAAAGCACACGACCGGGTTCCTAGTGAAAAGCTTAGGGGAGTTCTGCGGAAGTATGACGTTGATGGTTGCCTGCTGCTGGCCATTGAGACATTCCATTCTTGCTCATATGTTTGTGTAAGCGTCGGCGGAGTTACGTCACAACTGTCTACAGTGGGTGCTGCATTCCAACAAGTGTGTGTGCTGTACCACACTTCATTATCTGTCCGAATTGGATAGAAAATCACAACCGAGTCTACAAGTGTGTCACTGTTTGAAGCTGCAGGTCCAACCATTTACTTTTTGCGGACGATTTGGCGCTGTTCCATCCTCTGAACAGGATCTTAAACATGCACTTCACCGGTTTGCAGCTGCGCACAATCAAGCGGGGAAAAAATTAGCACTGAAAATAAAGAGATTTTATGTCTTTCTAGAAACCCAAACCAGTGCTCCCTGCAAGTAAGCAGCAATACACTGTAGTATGCCGAGACGTTGAAGTACCTTCCGGTGATATTCACGAATTACGGAAAGCGGAAAAAGGAGATTTATACACGGATGTATAAAGCAAGCGAAGTTCCGCGTTTTAGCTCTGTGATCATAAAATGGGTACTTTTGAACATCGCAAGGTTGTCAGTTTTGAAATCGGTCGTTGTTGTGATTCTCACCTACGGTCATGAATCTTGGGTAATGACTGATGTGTGCTAACCTAAGTACAAGCGGCAGAGATGGGAATTTTGTGAGGAGTTCACGGTACGACACTTCGCGACAAAGTTAAATCTGTCAAGTTGTGAATGTCGAGTCACTTCTCTGAATAGAGAGATCTTAGCTACGTTGGTTCGGTCGTGTGTCCAGAATGAACCTGGAAAGATCGGCAAGGCACGTCTTTCAGGCTAAACCCGCGGATAAGAGGCCCAGAGGTCGACAACGACCAGGCGGCGTGATTCATCTCCGACCTTGCTTGATCTCGCATTGGTTTGGAGCCAGCAGAACTACGTGAGATTGCTGATAACTGCAAGAAATTTCGACTCCTCCTGGGGCTGCTGTCCCCGCGACCCTTCCCAGAGGAAAAGGAGTTACATAAATGAATGAATAAGCACTGTACTGGATTCCAAAAATCACCACTGAAACGTTTATCAAAAATGCGACAAATATGTTAATCTGTTAGATTTACATGAAAATTTTAAAAATTTCTCCAAATAGTTGATGGATTTTTGCTAATATGTTGGAAGTTGGAGTGCGACCGACCCCTTAAACTCCTATCTCCTAAGACTCTGAAATCATGGTCGGTCCCCCTGTATGAACCCTACGTGGAACAAAAAAACAAAATGAAAATATGAAACTAACTCTCTGTGAATGACGTTGTGTAACTGAATGAAGCATTAGTTGTTATTGAAATGACGAAAATTTTTTTCAGCAAAAGTGTTGGCATAATGGACGTGAATAACGGTCTTGCGTTTTTGTTGTTTCACAGAAGAAGAGATTGTTGTCAAACAGGACGCAGAAGCGTTTATAGAAAAGACAAATCACCAAACTGCATTGCAGTAGAAAAAAGTGTTCACAATTGCAAAGCTGTTTCCACTTAGTTTTGTTAGCATAAACGTTGAAAGGGAATGGATAAAGTTTGAACAAGTATTGTTGGTGCTTTCAAATAAAACGAAACTTTTGCCCAAGCAAGAAAGAAGTGTGGGAAAGCACACAAAAAACTAAGCATTTTCANCATCGCTTGAAACTCATCTTAAAATTAGTNTTTCAATAAAGTATACACTTTCGTTACAAAACAAACGAAAACATGAAAACAGTGGGGGAACGCGTTCCCGTCCCACAACACCCCTGCTCGCAACCCTGTGTCAACTTTGATGACGTGTGCTTCCTTGGTTAGACGCAGCAACATCGCTTCGTGACGAAAATAACGGTCAAAGCAAACGAGGTCAACGACATAACCTAAACTTTATGGTAAACATTGCTACTATCATCAGTGTAGTGATGTGTGAATTGCAGTGAGTTTGTTGCAAGTTTTTTGTTTTCAGTAGTGAGAATGACGGTGTAGAGTTCAACGAGAGACGCGAAAAACTGTGAGAGATAATGGGGTGAAGCGTTATCAGTCACATGACTCATCGGTATACGTGCCGGTGGTGATGGTCGCGTGACGTCAGGGGATATGCACATCACAGCATTGCGGTTTTTAAGCTGATGAGTTTTTGTCGTATTGTTAGGTACGGACCGTAAATATGGCAGATCCAATGAAATATTTCTGGGTAAAGGAGAGGGCTCGCCCAGTGAAACACGTTGCTGTGTGGCATCGTGCTTTCTGTTCGAAAATTGCTGAACACAGCCGTCCTTTAACGTTGCTAGGGTATGACCCTTGTGAGACAACATTCGCCTAACCTTCATGAATTCTTAACATTCATTAAGCGTTGCTCTCGTACTTCAATCGCTAAAAAATTCTCCTTTTCGGATAAGTGGAGCGTTGACGTTTAAAGTGATCAGTCTGTCTATTGTAATGCTACCTCCAACATGACTTTCTGAGAGAAAAAAAGATATGAATGAAGGTTATATTTAATGCAAAAGAGTTTTTTGATAAATCATATCGGGCCTTTGAAACTCACCGTTGTGGAATTAGTGTATTCAACTTTTATCTATGTCAACATCTGCAGATGTTCCAAGGACCGCAAAGCACAGCACGAATGGGGGATTTACGCCAAGTGTAGAGGACCAGAACCTCGCGTTGAGCTACTTCCGCTGCAGAATGTCACGTGGTTGAATTTGTTTGGTGAGTAACCGGACAGCTCGAGTCGTGTGCAAAATGCGATGCTGGGTTTAAAAATATAGAATTCTCATTCAAGATAATGGCTATTATCATGTGATTTCTAGAAACGGAACTTCAAAGTTTGTAATGCTTTTTAACGTATCGTTTTATCTGATGTGTTGAAGCAGTAAGAGATCTAATGCAAGCTTATTGCACTAATAAATTTGTTCAACCTAAACGCACAACTGTAAAAGCGTTTTCTTCTGTTTAAACGTTAAGACTAAACAAACATGAAGCACGGTTACAAAACTAAAAAATAAGGAACGATTTGTACTCACGTAGTGTAACTTTCGCAAAAGTTTCAAAAATCCTCTAAAAACTCCTTTAACTTCATTAAATTTTCAGCAAACGATTTGCAATTTTACTTTGACCAAAACATATCTTCACCAAAAACATAGTGAAGTTCTGTTTCCAGAAATCACATGTCGCATTGCTCATCGTATCAAAGCAACCTTGAAATTTTTGATTGAATTTGCTGTATTTGTTGACATTTCAATTATAAAAGTTTTGAATCCATCTTTTTGATAAATACGAGTAATATGCAACATTTACGAAAATGTTTGATGGTCCAAACAGTTTGTCTTCTATAGCTGTGGTGTTAAGGTAACTATAGTTTTCGTCTTTCCGGCAAAGAAGTCGTGGCAACATCAAAACGTTTTTAGTTACATTTAAGCATTTTGGATTCACCAAAGAAAGACTTCAAAGCAAAACATCTTGTTCCACAAATGCGTTTAACGCGCGTCTTTGGGTCGGTCAATTTCACATGCTTGAATGTTTAAAGTTTCTAAATGTTTAGGAAATTCTCAAATGGTTAAATTCACAAAAAGTACCATTCAGTTTATGCTTTTTTCAACTGCCTGTTTGTTTTCAACAGGACGTATCACAAGTCATCATACATTTTCAAACATCCCATTAAAAATTGTTTTCACGTATGATTACACTAACGAATATGTTTCTCTCTAAATTATTGCATAGTTTGTTGCATCAAAAACGTTTTATCAAAACAAAAGTGGACTCTTGATGTCTTAAACACATCCCTATACTCAAAATAAAACTATTTATAATTTTTTTGATGCAGAATGCACGTTTGCGAATATTTCTGTGCTCTGGTCGCTTCGAGGGGCTAACCTTGGCAATCGTTTGAGCATCAGAACCTTCAGCGACGCAGCCTTTAACTGGAATTGGTTACCAGGCAAGTTAGCATCTTCAAGCGGAGAAACCAAACCGTTTTTGTGAAAATTACAGTGACAAACGAAATTTCTGTGAAAGAATAGCTGCTTTGAATTGTTTAAAATGTTAAAATGGCAGTTGCGAACCACCTGACATTTACGTTAGGCAATGGTAGGGACCAACGGTGGATGCAGTAATGGATATTCTGAGCGATTTTTTTCAAGCCACCACCTCACTCTATAAAATAGCGACTCTTTTCGGCAGATGCGCTGTTTTTTATTTCATCACCGTTAATCACACAGCATAATATGAACGTTACAGCCTGTCTGACGTGACCTCTCGAGATTGGTTTCATCTGAATAAGCAATTTGGACCAAGAATTGGTGGAAACAGCATAGAATAACCTTGAATTAGACAGAGGGGCAAAGCCTTTGTGTAAAACAGGGGTGGGGAACCTATTTGCTATCACGGGCCGCATGAATTGTCCATCATCGTTAACGGGCCACAAAATCAATTAATAATTCTGCCGCTATCTAACTATGAGGAAGTTACTTGTCTTAACGTACTATCTAAGTACTGCTTACCATGAAGCTTCGTTTTGACGCGATGTTGCACTCTAACGTTGGTAACGAAAATTCTGATGCGAGCGTATCAAATGTTCACGTGGGCCGCAGATTACTCACCCCTGGTATTAAAACAACGGTGACGTCTTCGATGTATGGCAAAAAAATCGGGTAAACTGACTCCCAGAATTTCACGAATGACAAACATGGAGAAACGGTGCCATTTCTCTGCCTGGATCTAAGATACTAGGTAATTACTACCAAAGTAACAAGTTTTGAACAAATCGCTTTGTTACTGACAGAAGATTGTGTCACGTCATCCTGACAAAAAAAACCTAACGAACCAAAAGTTTTGTGTAGTATTCCGTGATAAAGCTTCATATTTTAAACTTGTCTGTTCCATCTGTTGGTCACGTACAGTATTTTGAAACATTCGTTTGACAAACGCCTGGCGGAATCACGAACGTAAGACCTACTGTCAGTGTGGCAAACAGTTTGATTTTATCGCAAATGCCCTGCTTCTCTATATATATATCAGGTTTTTTTAACGAAAATGTTATGTACCCGGTAGGGACCCGATTTCTCTGATTCTATGGTCCCGATTGTCTCTGATTCTAGGCACCCGATGATACTTTTCTCTGATTCTAGGGACCCGAATCGGGTCCCTAAAACACTTCATTAAAACCATGTATATATCTAAGTGACATTTTTGAGGTAGATAAAATTTTCTTTAAAAATTATTTTCAGAAAAATCAGTTTTCCATACCAGATTCCCGACCAAAATAGCACTAACCTAACCTTAAAACTAACCCAACCAAAATTTAACCTAACCTTACCTACCATAATAGCCCAGTTTGATATGTCCTAAATTGATACGGTAAAAATAATAATTGGACTCATTGCAATTCAGTATTTCATGTTTTTGTTCAGAATCAAGGACAAATCAGTAAGACTATTAGTAAGAACAAGAGCATGCACTCACTTATCAATAACTCTTGTGAAACTCATTTTCACTTACTCACTACGTATGGATTTACGTTCATTCGTAAGACATAACACTACTGAATTGTTTTTATTTTTGTACTGAACTTCAAATATGAAATGGTACCTAACAAAATTCTTAACTGAAAGCACATCTCACGACTTACTGAAGTCGAAAATCGAATGAGTTATTGAGTTTAGCGTCAGCAAGATTAGAGTTAATTGAACGAAATGTAAACAGAACTAAGACGTGCTTGATACGGTTTAATTCATATTATCAGTTAACGTTTTAATAACTCGATATCTGTCGACTTTTCTTTTTATGGTCGCGTTAATTCTGTTTTAAGTCAGTTATCAAGAATTGTACCAAATAATGGCGATTAACATGAAAGTAGTAAGTACCAAAATGTCCAAACTTGCATCTTGGAAGTAAACCGTACCAGAACTGGTATTAAACTACCAGTTGACATTGCGTATTGTTTAAGGTCTTCATTCCCACAAGCAACGCGCTAGACTTCAAACATGCCTCGCAGTAACAAAGAACACACAAATATATGAAAGTACACGAAGATGTATCCGTGGCGTATCTACCAACTCTGGGAGTCCTGCCATACAACTCCATGATTTATTGTCCTAAGCTAAGATCTAATTATTTTCACCATTGATGAGTGAAACGACACCACTTAACAAGTTCACATCTTCCTTCGGGGCTGTCTGCAGGACTGATGTTCAAATGACGTGGATATCGCATGCGCATCGGAAACCAAATTCAGACAAGCGGATGGACTGTCTTAATTTTTTAGACCTCGGAGTACTAACTTGCAGCGGCAGTTCTAAGGGGGGCTGGGCGGGCCTTGACCCTCCCAGATTTTTGGCTAGCCCCCTGCTTGGCCCCCCAGTTTTGTGCTTAATTTCAAGTTCAAGTTCGTTTGCTTGACATGTATAGCAGATAACGTTTAGCCAGCAAAATTTCAAACGGTTTGAAGACTCTCTGGGGACGGTTTTGACGATATTCACAAGCCTATGTTGGATTTCATAGGGTTAATCATAGCAAATCCATCTTCACTACAACGGAAAATCACCATGCAGGAGAGACATTTATGTTGGCCTCTCTACTTTTTCCCTCGGCCCCGCAGTGCTCCCCGCCAGTTTTTTCATTCTAGAATCTCCACTGCTAACTTGTTAGTGAGTGTCGGCCAGACCACACGCCAAAGAATCAACTACTATTTTGTCAAGGGAGCAATTTCAATGATTGAGTTCAGAGCGCCTACTTATTAGTTCCAGTTGGCGATGGTGTCTGTTACAGCGTATTGTATATTTTTCACACATTACACTTTTTCTTACTCAGGAATTGGGTGCCCCCTAAATGTTGGGGGCCCCTGGCTGTAGCCAAGTCAGCGCCCTCCTTAATCCACCACTGCCTTGAAGTCCCGCGTGCGACAAAGGTTTGGCGCAAGATAGCGGCCAACATTTTGTACCATAACTCGCCTGGCGATTGTGCTAGAGAGTTAATCAAACCCTCAAAAGATCAGGTGAGACTTGAACTTTCGATTAAAAAACTGGGAGGTTTTGAATTGAAGTTTCTTTGGATGACGTCAACAATTGGGGTGGGTTTTAGCCTTCTTTGCTCAGGTTACCTGACCCAGGGTCACAACCACCTAGGGATAATTGTTCATTTGTTTTTTAAATGAAAATATAGGCTAAAATCTGCATCTTATGAGCCTTGAGTGGCCTGCTTGCGTTTGCGGTTGGCACGTCATGCCAAAAATGCGATAATTTGTTAATTATTTCCCTGAGCGATTAAGTTTCTTGTTTTGTGGTTTTAAGACCATAATTTCCTAACCACAAATTCTCCAAGACCAATCAAGGCTGGCAAAGATGTGGATTTTAGCTTAGTTTTTTTTGTAAATAAACAAAATATTGGATTTTAAGATTAGGGTCAAGGACCCGATATAAGGGACCATAAAGGCCTAAATCTACCCCACTTTTGACTTTATCCACAGAAACCTGTTATCCAAACCTATCCATTTTTTAAAAGTCTAATCTACAAGTCTTCCCGTACCTTCAAAGAGTTTAAACGCCTCTGTAACTCAATCGGATAGCGAGTTCTGGTTGAAGAAACATTTGCCTTATTTAGGCAAAACATACGTTTCACATATTTATCAAACTTTAGGTGTTTTGGCCATAATTTTTAACCCAAAAGTCCTAGAAAGTCAATCAAGGGCTCTTATAACTCAGATTCTAGCCTAGTTTCCACAAAAATTGAGTCAAAAGGTTGAAGTCCGACAAAAAAGGCCAAAAATACCTAAAACTACTCTCTTTGTGAAGTCACCCACAAAAAGCCCCAAATCCAAAACCTACCAAATATTTTTGATGTAATCTGTTATCACCCACACCCAGCAGGAATTGCAGTCGCTGACGGACAGATTCTCCCAGGCCAGCAAAGACTTTGGGCTGACCATCAGTTTGAAGAAGACCAACGTCCTATGACAGGATACAGCAGCAGCGCCTATCATTACAATCGACGACTACGAACTCGACGTCGTTCGTCAGTTTACCTACCTTGGCTCCACCATGACCGACAACCTCTCCCTGGACACCGAGATCGACAAGAGGATCGG
>JGI24158J21664_10005647_pt1 | contig 16375 bp, 7 predicted proteins | sample Ectturendosymbi3_FD_21664 | JGI IMG/M metagenome (IMG submission 21664)
TCATGCTACAGAAATTGCTAATGTACCCAATGCGGTCAGCGCTTGCGCTAATCAGCCTTAACAGACAAAATAAAGACAATTGTTTCGGATAAAGTGAACTATCGCAGAACACAATCTTAAACATGCGTAGTGGATGGAGGGTTTGCAAAAAGTGGTGAGGTGGTTTTTGGACGTAGACGATAGCCCGAATTCCCACCAAAACCTAATTATTACTTTTTGGCCCATTTACAATGTTCCTTGAAATTTGCATGCAAGTTTATTGTATGGTATTTGCAATAAGTCGACAAATTAACGAGCAAAAAGTATGCGAAAACAGTTAATCTCGTTTGCGCAGGTAATAAGGTCTTCGTAAAATATCAAGCTCAAGGGGGGGGTTTAACACCAGACCCCCCTTGCTTACGCCCTTGTTTGCAGGGATCGTGAGAAACATGAAGAAACGACATCGGTTGTTTCCAACAACAAAAGCTATTGTTAATACAAACAAAACGTCAATAAACACAGTTTCAAGTATTTTGGAGTATTTTTAATCATCCTTCATGCATAGAAACATCTCCAGGTTTAAATATTGTTGTAAATAAGTCGTTTTTCAACACAAAACTGGTGTGGGGCGAAAACCGGAGTTGGGGGAAATGTAGCATCACAAAGCTTCATTACTTTGTGGAGAGTTCTTTGTCCAACATTTAGTACGGTGATATTTCTCAGCTGTTTTTATCATCTTTGTTAAATTTTTTTTACAAGTAATAAAAACCTCGTTTTCGGCTGATTCTGGAAAATTGCTTTCTAACAAAAAGATGTCAATGCGCATCGTATACGTCACAATCAGAATAACTTTACGCCAATAGTGGATATTCTACAGCGTTGAAAATGTGGGGTGAAAATTCAATATCACCATAACGTAAATCTAAAAGCACAATTTTGCAAACTGTTAGTTTGCCACTGAGTTATGATCGTGGAGTTGGTGTAAAAAATTGAGAAGTAAACTTCCGAAGTACCCCCATATCACGACCAAAATTTATGGAGTGAAAAATATTTGTCCATTACAGAAAATTGTTGCCGCACAAACAAAATTTTGACCATTGCAAAATGTTTACTCAACACCCAAAATACCTCAAAACTGGAAATTGTTTTACTCCACAATTGGGACTCTTCCTTACAATTACTTTTTGTTTTAGTAAAAATTCAACAGTTAAAATGTCACCTACAAACCTTTCCCAATATTTAAGAAAATTCTGTCAAAAGTTTGTTTGTCAAAAGGCTGCTTTTCTTGGCTTGAATTGACTTTGTGCAATTTCGCCTAAAAAATCTCACACGTTTGCCAAAAAAGCGATTTTAAGATGTATTGGGTTAGCAAATGCTCCCTGGTCCCACTCATGTTACCACTATGACCCTAGTCGCTGTTGATCGTTAATTAATACTTTATATCAATATCACAAAAACACTCAAATGAGGTTTTGTGCCTATTCCACTACCCTTAGTTTCAAGCGTTCAAGCGTGACAAACAAGTGTGAAGATTCCTTCAACAAAAATTTGTTTCTTTGTGAAAATTTGAAACAAAACTTTTAAACAGACATTAGTTTGAACCAGACATCCGTGACAAGCCCACAACAAGCATATGGGGAACGTGAAAAGCTCCTCTTGGATAAACGTTTGTTGCAACCTATAAGAGTAAAAAGTACGCAAGATTTTACTTTTCTTTTCCACCACAGTTTTCATGCCTTTTTCTCAGAAGTTTGATGTTCTGGGATGTGACAGAAACTGATCAACAAAACAAAAATCCGGGAAAAGTGAAAGTTCTTTCATTGGGAACATTTGCAAAAGCGCTGCGAAAGACGATAAATCATTAGTGTTTTTGACATACTTACCGAAGTGCGTATTCGATTATTTTCACTTCAGCTGCCGTTTCACGAAATGTCACCGGAACCCTCCCCACGCTTTCCTAAACATTCCAGGAAAAATGTTTATAAAATGTTTAATGCTTCTTTACATAAATTTATTGATCTTAACATATCTAAACGTTTCGGTCAGGCCGGGACAGGTGCGGCTTGGACGGCAGAGGCGCAGCTCTTCTTCGCTGTTGCTGCTAACGTCAGAATGAGAAAATTCTAAAATCATGTGTCACGTGATCCAATGATATCCGGAAACAAAGGAGGAGAATGGTAATAGGTGACGTTGAAGACCGGATACTTCCCCCCCCAATACCTGAGGATAAAAAAGAAATAATCGCCGCGAAAATGTTACGTCTTTATGCTTTTCTAATCAAGTAGAATGTGGCGCACTGTCTTTAAACAATATCATTGTTTCATAAATTAAAAATGCTCGTTTTCTTTAATTTTCGTACTTAATTTTCTGCAACTAATAAAAGGGCTAATTTAATGTGTCGCAGCTTTTTGCTCCGCGATGTCGAACGTAACGTTGTTCCTCGCGTTCAAACCTTTCGCCAAAAATAGCTTTTTCGTCCTTACCTGGATTTCCTGGCCTTTGACGTTGCCGATGGCGCGGACGATCATTGAGGGGTTAATGTCAAGGAGTTTCGTCAAAGCGGAAGCGCAAATATCGCGATTTCCGGTTATGCGCCGTTGTGGGCGATGAATAGCCCTGGTGCACCGATTTTTCGCCGTCCGGAAACAACTTAGCGTGAAATGTTGATGCCCTGGAACATTACCGGCGCGGCTCATGTCGGGAAGCATCAACACAGTTTTCTGATGCTTCAGATGCTTTGAATGGCGACAAGCTGACAAATTTGACAAAACACGCTTCTTAACTACACCGACCTCTATATCTACTAGAAAATGGTCAACAGGTATATGGGCTCAAGGGGTGTAATTGATTCTGCGTTAAAGCGAATGTGTGCAGTACCAAAAACCCTTTAGCTCCATCATGCTAAAAACAATAGACAGCCACTCGAACCGTGGAACAAAGTTTGTTGGCAAAAATTTTTCAACTGAATACTCAAATTCTGATTTGCTTTTCCGTTTGTGGTGCAGAAAGGTTGCTACGTTTCGCCACCTTACGGTTGAAAATTACTGTGCAGCTTGGAGGAATCGTTAAATTGTTGTGAACCAACAGAAGATGCGTCAGATGATCGAACATTAATATTGTTCGTATACGTTAATACTCGGTAGCTTTGCCCACTTTCAACTGTTAGTTCACTATTGAGTGAAAATTTTTTTCATACAAAAGCTTTGACGCTTACCTTTTGAGTCTTCAAATCGTTAAAAATGTTTGATCCATACTTCAATTCACCTGTGTTTTTTTTTCAGTCCATGAAGCACTTGTTCATTTCATGAGCAAGAAATTAATTGCTTTGGACCGTTATACTGAAGCAAGCTTTCTTCCTTCAACTTTCAAACTCATGTTTGCTGAATAACCCGTTAAGGCAGATAGCAAGTTGACAAGGAAAAACAGAGTGAGTAGGTTATTTACCAACAGCTGCTATAATGTACTAGATTAACAGACATGTATCTATTAACCGCGCAATTTTTTCGTTGACCATGGAATCCATTGCTTTAGAAATTTGCTTAACTTAATTCTAAAGTGAAAAAAAAACTTTTCCAAAGGTTTTTGCAGAAACAGGTTAGATGCTGGAGATTCAGAAAGAAAGCTTTATGAATAATTCTATGATAGACTGGAAAACTTTTGCGGCAGTTTAAACAGCAAGTCCGGCAGCAGCGCTGAGTGCGTCATGGAATTACTCGCCTTGGTGGGACTGGAACAGCGCCGAAGAAAGGCGGTCAGATCAGCAAGCGGAACTAACAGTTCGCAGTGATCAGCACCAGAGCTACAAAGGACGGGCAGGGGTCAACTCCGGTCAGTCTGACGACCAAACAGTCAGGAGAACGGATTGAGAGGAAATGATGCGTGGTCCCGGATGAAAATTAGGGCGGCGATCGAATCAACAACACCCACCACAAAATAAACTCCTCAAAGTCGCCGGTCTGGAAACGCACCACGCCATACGTCAAACTTACCTGGGCGCACTGCGCGTTGCTGTGGAATCTACCCCAACCAGGCCTGGCGCCTGCATGTTTCAAGCACTCCTGCACACACAACAAGAGTTTTTGCTTTGCATTCAGGTGGATCCCCCATAAAGATACGCAGCCAATTCTTTCCGCTTGACTGGGTCCATTGTATGCAACGAGGCGCTGCAAACGGATCATCTCTGTTTAATTCGCCTTGGTGCCTCGATCGTTCATTTCGGTTTGATGGAACACAGTGTCAGGAAAATTGAAACAAAAAAGATTTGCGTATGAGGGCTTGTGCCACAAGATCCTCAACAACGGAATATATTGGACAATTGCCTTCGTTTTTTTCAGCTACTCTTGAATATGTCTGATGTATATGCGATGCGATTGAGTTCTATTGACAAAGTCTAGTACGAATTGGACATGGCTACGCATGTTTTTAAAGTTTTCCATCTTCAAAGCTCTGAACTATGACGAGTTTATGCGCTGAAAATAACAAATGTGAAAAGATGCTCACTCTTTTTTTTGTTAATATTGCACGAATTTTAAATCCTGTGCTGATTCAGCACAGCTGACCTTGGCTGCATAGAAGTTATTACTGGTATCTCTTAAGTTCACCACCTCAAGTTTAAGAATGTAAGATCATATTGCAACTTACATGTCACACAATGTAGCAATAGATACATAGTATGAAACAGTTTGACCGCTGCCGTTATTGCAAATGAACAAGCTCACGATTGCCTGACCAAAGAGAACATGGCAGTAGCAACCATGATCAGTATAAATTTTTTGTTGTGTTCAATGATAGTGCTGAAAACCCTGCTCTCGGCCGAAATATTTGTAAACTACTGGTTTAGACAAACGGCTGTACTTATGTCTCGAACGCTGTTTTCGTTCAGCGAAACAAACCAAAACCATAAACTGTTTCAAGCTTTCATTGATGTTCATGTCACAGAACAAAAAACAAAGAAATTTTTATGATGCTCGTGTTTTTGCCATACTTTATGAGGTTGGATTCTTTTAAGAATAACTACCTTTCACAATGGTTTTACTGTGTGGACACCTGCAAAATTTATTCAGGAAATATCATACCAGACACTCAAATCAGTGCTTTGTGGCCGCCTTCGGGTAATGAGCACTTTCCTATAAGTCCAAGCAGTTTTATTTGCATCAATTGACAGGAAATACCTACGGCAATGACGAAGCTAGCAAAGGAATCTTTATCTTTACTGGGCAGAAGTCAGATCCTTAGAAAAGAAGCTCCATTATCGGTTTTAAAACTAACTAAAGTCGCCTTTGAAACCTCGACGTCAGAATGGCTTACTTCGCAATAATTTGAAAGCTGTTGGCGGAAGGCTTATCGATCATCGATATCGATCGCGGAGTTGTAGTAAACTGTACACTTTCGCCGCCTCCAACGAGCTTAAAAATCCGTTTTTCCCATTTTAATGAGATTCCAGATTTGCAGAGCATGCCATGCAGTAAATGACATACAAATAGAAGACAAGGAATCGTAACATCGGATACAGCACTTTGGCCGTTGCTTATCAACAAGACGCTGTGGAACCCACTGGTGTCACACAGGGGTCACACCGAAAGCCGCGAATAAGGAATGTAAATGGTGGGGGCTTTGACATAATGGTGACGCAACCAAAACCTAACAAAAGCATGGAGAGCTTTTCATTTTGCATTGAAAAAAAGTTGAAAAACAAGGTATTAAAATTTAATTTGGAGCTGAAGACGTTCTCGTAAACTTGAAAGAAACTGGACAGTTGCTGGGTGCTATCACCGGCAAAAACATCCCCTTCTTCGTCGGTGGCAGTGATACTTTACTTTAAGAAGGTTGCCAACAAACGCAATAAAACCAAAAATGTTGGCTTCGGTTATAAATTTGAAGGAAAAGTTTCACTTTGAATTGCAAAGAAACTGTTATCACTTCTATTTCAGTTGTTTTAAAATGCCAGCAATTTGAAGAAAAGAGACTTAACATTCATATATTTCACATTGTGCAATGGTGAAGCTAGGATGAACGTTTAAATTAGCTACAGCAATGGATACCTACTTTCCTTACTTAATACCCAGCATTTTTTGGAGCTTACTCAAATATAGTTCCCTTATTTTCAATTCCAATTGAAGATTGAAGGTCTCAACTGGCAACTGCGCCTTTCAAACAAACCAGCGGGGTGTTGGGTAATCAGCTCCAAAAGCATGAGAATCCGTTCCCGCTCTGTTGAAAGCAGACACCGCAGTTCAAGCTGCATGTGCAGCAAACGAACTCAGATGACCTTCCTACAGCTGTGCCTATGTTGCAGTGTTATGTTTGATTCCTTTCTTCTGAAAGCGGGATCTCAGTTGTTATTATTTCTGCTGCGTCAGTTTGCTACTCCGATTTGCTGCCGCTGCATCCAACTTAACACGCTTATGTCTTAAGCGCTGTCAAAACAAGATCATTCTGCTGACGAGCCAACTTCAGCAATGAAGATCAGAGCGCCGCTCTGCCTTATATCTCTAAAAAAACACGGTTCTTTACATGCACGAAAACATGACTACAAATTTGTTGGAAGTGTTAGTTGCGCAAGTTCACAGCGATCAAGCTTGGTTTAGTGACGTCATTCTTGCAAAGTCTCCTCCCGCCCGTGGCCAAGTGCCATGTATATTCGATCAGCAACTTATAGTGGAAAAATGAACAGAATTGCGAATTTTTGCGAATAAATCGTTTGTGCCACTGAGGATGCGCGGATTTGACGTTTTATCATCAGTTCGTTTTTACCTCGCCTCCCTTACTTTGTCAACATTACGTTTTAACTGTAAATATCGTTTCACAGCAATTGGTGAAAACACAAGGACCTTTTGTGAATTGCCAGTGACAGCAATCAACCAATTATGTAATTGACTCCGCTGCTGATACAAAGTTTGGTAGCTTCTTAAAATCTTGAAAAGTGAAACCATCTTATCACTGTGTCGTACCTTTGTTTGTNGAAAGCCTATACTCATAATTGATTAGCAGAGGATAACCACTTGAAATCTGAATGTTTCAACGCTCCTTGTGAGATGCGTTGCGAGCTTTTCCTTCATTACTTTAATAACCGCAAACACAATGCAATTTAAGGTTTCGTGTTTTCGAGTGCAGAGTCCCGGCTTTCACATTTTCGACTATCTTTCTCGCATGGCTGGCCATCGCGGCAGTTTTCGAGGGAGGTACTGCGGAACAAGAATGGTGTTGACTTACGGAGATGTAAACGCGAAACAGGGCAGCCTCGCTTTGAATAAGAGAACCTTTCTTTAAAAAAAGTGTTTTATCTTTCAAGGTAGATTTATAAAAGTCTTCGCCACTGGTCCTTTCCTCAAAAAACCTACAGAAATCCGTTTATGAAATGAACCTATCAACGAATTTATGCGGTGAAAGCTCAGTAAACTGGTTGCAATGACCCACGGAATTGTTTGTCTTCAGAAATCAGAATTTAACCATTGCAAAAATGATGCGTACTTCTCGTGCAGTTACAAATACTCAAGTGTTATTGGACCTGAGAGTTCAAATTACAACTCCGTCGGTGTGGCTCTCTTAACTTGTCAGTCATGCAGACAACTTTAACTGATGATATGCACTTAGGAAATGAAGACAAAGCCGGATGTGAGACGCTCATGATTAAATAAATCTTATTGCAGGTTTAAGAGGCCTTCGCAACTTGAACAAAAACTACGCTCTCTTTGCTTCAGAGCTCTTTAAGAACGTTGAGAGTAACTGTTATTTCAAAATGAACTTCATGCGTTCGTTCACCTGATTTCCCGCATATTACTCGAAGATTTCCTGCGTTCTATCTGTATTTGTTTGAGTCTGCTGCAAACGTTAACAAAAACTGGCCTGAATTTGCACTTTATTGTAAAATGTTTGTAACTTCCCGCAAAAACAGTAACAATTCTAATTAAAGTTGAATCCTAAAGTAAGACCTGTTTTACGAACGTTAAATGATCTTAACTGTTGTTGAATATTTAGTTTAACTTTCACCCAGCCAGTCTTAACTCTTTTTAAAATTAGTATCTTGCGACAAACACATATAGCTTGTTTAAAACTTGTCCAAAATTTATAGTTTGTTTGAAAGATATACTCTGTTAATAAACCGGGCAACCACGCAGCGTGGTCGTTTTGATTTTTGTGAACGAATAGTCAACTGATGTAAACATATTTAATTTTCGTTTGTATAATACCAATTAAATGGATGTGATCAAATCAGGTGCTTGCACTTATTTAACAAAAACTAAATCTGGGTGGCAGTGTTTCGTATGTGGTATGCAGCATGGTTCACTGTTGAAACGAGTTTCTTTCTGAGCAAAAATAAGTAATATCAAATAAACTGATCGAATATGAATACTAGGGGCGCCGGAGTAGTGGAAGAGCAGGGGGGCATATTAAAACTTTTGGGGGTTTCATTCGTAATAAGCAGTAGTTTGGTTTTCCGATTTTGGTGATAACGCGTATTGTCTATTTTTACAAACATATTTATTAAACGCGGAAACGTATATGTTAGAACGATTGACGGTCCACCATGTTCTTTACGATTTTGAGAGTGAAAGTAGCAACTCGCCAACCCGTGGATTAATCACTTCATCTTTTGTTTGCAAACAGTGCCGTGGCGTTTTGCTCATGCTTTTCGCTGAGGACGTAAACATATTTTTGAAACACTTCTTTTCCAAATGCGCGAGCGATGATACCGGGTTTTGCTGATATGCCTCCTGCATATTCATAAAATACGTTCAAGTTGTCGCAAATGAAATACCGAGATCACAGCGATGCGTAACGCCCACGCTCAGGCCCTTTATATTTTTTAATATCAGTAACCTTTGAGACACAGGTTTGGTTCACGTTTGCAAAGCCATCACTGGCGCAACGGACAGGTGTGAGGCGTTAAACGTCACCTTTCCTCCGACGGAGCGACAGCTCATGAATGATAAATTAAAACCAGCATTTTCTGGACAAAGGACACGTCATTGTCGTAAGTCATTCATTGCGACTGGAAGTGAACCATAATTTTCTCGAGTTCTTCGTGCAGTCATCTGTGTAAACGAGTCTCCAGCAGCAAAACCGCTTTAGATCAACAGTGATAAACACAGGCTGCTATTCCATGAGTTGGAGGTACGGGCCGACAAATCCCTCAGCAAATTCGCAAACCACATCTAATGTATACGTAGTGAGTAACAGATATGACACCTGCAGAAAATTTCAAATTTCAAGACCTCATTGACTGATCGGCATTATACCTTGCCGAAGTTTTTCAGTGCGTTCTCTCGTTTCGGGAGTACAGTGCACTCTGGTTAATACATCAACGTTGGGACCAACCGATTTTGGATGTAATAAGCGGTGGTTGTAATAACCGATCTTCCTAAAACAGCAGCTAAACAATCCCAAAGGGGTAAAATGATGCAATTGACGCTTTTTACAAGTTGCACTGTATTTATTCAGCACTGAAAAAGCTGTGCAAAGTGGTTTGCTTATGCGGAAACGCTATTTTCCGATGGCCATACACGTCTGCTTTCAGAGCAAGCATGTTCATCGTCTGAAATGCTGTTCCGTCAAGTCCCAAGACCAAACGTCGAAGGCACTCCATCTCTGCAGCTGATGGCCTATCGATCATATTGTCGCATAAAGGCACTTGTAATAGGCCATTTTTTGTTCACAGTAAAAACAGTTTGCCTGCATGGGGAATCAGAAATGGATGGATTAAGCCAGGGGTGGAAACCTTGCACATATTTTTCAAGCACCACGTTTCCGACTGTGGACAGCAGTGCAACAGCATTGGCTGCTGCCTGTCTCTTGTTGACTTGTCTGTCAGCAGCACTTCGCTGCAAGCAGCGCCGTGAAACTGTAAACAAAATGGTGTGATTTTATTGTTATTATTGTATTACAATACATTTTCACAACCTGTTTTTGCATAGATCACGTAAATCGCACAGTATCCGGCCCTCCAGTGGCTAGGAAGACGCGATTTCGGCCCTCGGGTCAAAAAGTTTGGCCACCCCTGGATCAAGCGGTGGTTGGATGTATTAACCGGAGTTTTTATAATGAGAAATGATTAGGAAGATTCCGCTCCAAGCGATTTGGATGTAATAAGCGGTTGGTTGTATTAACATTGCATGTGTTAAACGGGGCAGTCCCATCGCCACGGGGGGTTTTGGTGGGCTTAGCCCCCCCAAACAAAGCTCAAAGCCTCCCCAAATTGAAACGTGAAACACTATAAATAGTGGAGTTTTGGTTAATTTTATAATGTCAAGCCCCCCCGCAAAAATGAAAAGCCCCCCTACTGAAAACTTTCTGGCGAAAGTTCTGAAACGGAGTCTACTTATTTACTGTATTATACTTCAGCTGCACTGTCTTCTTGTTCGTAATCACGCATAAGCAGTTGCCATGGTAGCCGATTGTAGCGTTACGTCACCACAGCATCCAGCANTAACGGTGCCAACAACAAATGAGAAAAAATCGGTAAACACTTTTTTGTTCTTTCCTTTTNCTATGCTAGTTTCAAAGATGAAGACTAAAATGCGTAACGCTGACGACATTTATCACACCGAATGGTTCAGTAAGGCTCGCATGTTTCAAAGAAATATTGCAATGCCTTGGTGACAAGGCGCTGAGCTCCGCGCTAGCCATTGTTACGTCACCATTGTAAGGTGAATAAATAGCGTCTGACGCAGTCGTGGGGCAAGACATACACTGATTTACACGACGTGCGTTAGGCGCTTCTCAATAAAAAACTATAAACAAAATTAATCTCAGTGCATGTGTGAAAGCGTACGTGAAGCAGTGTACTAATGAATCCCGCACATCTTATCGCCAGCTTGCCCAACCTCACAACCTGCACCGTTTTTGTAGACCAGGTTTAAACGAGCCTACAAATTGCAGAAGCTTGCTGTCGCACGCCTCCCACAGTCAGTCAATCTATTTCGCGGTACGGCTCGGCCAAGTTAATGCTGGGTTTGTTCGCTTCACTTACTGTAAGCAGTCGCCTCCCAAGCGCAGGGCTGTAATGTAGAGCTCAATGAGTTTGTTGTGAAATGGAAGTTGGGTCAGCGCGACAGCTGTTGTTGGAAGTCGTAGTTTCAGCTTCGTTAGTGACCCGAGCGGAAACAAGCTGGGCTTCTGGAAATACCCTCAGTGATTCAGGCGTCAGCCAAGTGCTTCAAACAAGCTTTTTATTGTCGAAGTGCCCACTCTTGTTAGCGACATGAAGGACAGTGTGTTTTTGGTGAAAAGAGAAGATTTTCAATTCTGCTAACGTGCAATTTCGCAACGTGAGCAACAGGAGACGATGCCTTGGCGCTTGCAAAAATCCCCCTTATGCTCTTATGTGTGAACCTCCGCGAAGTGCCACGCTGAGTGCAATGGATGGCAAACATTACATCACGTAAGTAGGCAGTAGTTGATTGTCACGCGAAGTGGAAACAAATAGCTCCAAGGAGGAATTTGTTCCCATTTTAAACTGAAAGCTGACGTCAGATACTGGCATCCATCTGCTTAAGCGCGATGGATGCTGCTGCGTTGGGGCAGCGCAGCGTTTGAAATCCGATTCTCTTTCGATTCTCCGCCTACTGATGTTGCTACTTTATTGACTGGCAACCCAGCAGTCGCGTTCAAGACGTTGTCAAAGGTGGGAAAGTTGTGCAAAGTTGTTTAAAAGGATGAAATTTATATCCTTTATGTTGACGACTCTTTATCTTCGGTTTTATCAACGCTTGGAGTCGAGGCTGCAGAATTGCTGTTAATGAGTTCTAGACGCCAACACAATTAAAATTCCCGTTCAAACCACACAAAAGTCATGGGCGACGAGCGAAAAAACGGTGATTTACTGTTTTTGTCCGTCGTGTGAGAAAGTAGTCATAGTGCGGACAAGACAAGTGAAATTTAACCTGAATGTTGGGCCACCCTGCAGGCCAAACGGACTCTGAAAAAGTTTTTGCTTCACCATCGCATACAGTTGTTTGTTTAATGGTTGAGGTAACAGTTACGACTTGCCACTCGTAAAGTTGCCTGGGTGAGAACGTCAACCAGCAAGTCGTTTCTGTAGAAAAAGTACAAACGTTTCGGATCCGCTTTTAATCTTCCTTGTTATGAATTTAACAAGCTTTTCTGACGGGTGTGCAGCCTGCGCAGAACCTACGCTCTCGGTAAGCTCTAGACAGGAGCAAAAAAATTATTTATGCTGCATCTTTTCTCTTTATGCTGCGTTTTCACTGGGGCTTAGAAGGGCGTGACTAGGCAAAAGATTTGTTTAAATTATTGCCTGGATTTTACACCCTGGCTCAGGACCAGCACATTTTTCAGAAAATCAATCAAACCGACGTCCACTCTTCGCAATAACCATCAAAGCGCATGCGATCTTAGATCATTANAAGTTTTTATCCAAATCAAATCTAGCAATTATGATGCGACATCCAAGAGTTTGCAGAGTTAGCAAAACGGCCTTGTTGTAACGAAATGTTTTGCGAGCAAAACAGTCGTTCTTTATTTCTACAATTTGACGCATTCAAATCTCAAACGCGCTTAAGTAGCTAATGCATATACGGCGAGAGGTAACATGGGCTACTCTATCATATTTTCAAACAATAAATTTTTTGTCGAAAATCAGTTTAAATTGCAAACGAGTAAGATTGCTCCGACCTGCAACGGAATTTTGTTGAGAAGGTTTACCAGATTTCTGGTTTATCACATTCTGTTTATTGGTACGTTGACTACGATCCAGGCAGCAGAAAACATACCATTAGTCTATCTCCTGCAGTGACGTGCTGTTGACTGTAGAAAAGCGTCGCTTCTCTGGAAGTCTGTTTCCGGCTGTGACCGTGGCCCTGGTCTCAGGTAGTGCTTTAAATGAGTCTTGAATACGAAAACAGGCCGCGTTTTGTTTGTTTTGCGACAGGATATTAGTAGAAACCATAGGTTTGATACCACATATTATCCCGGCTGTTAACTTCTTAGATTTAAACCTCTACTGGTAAATTGTGCCTGTAGACAACTTTAACTGATGATGTTGAGATAATGTTTAATGGTTACAACTGATGCTCAGAAGGTCAACTCCTGCGACAGTAACTGCATGTGAAGACAAAACGTATCTAACGATAAAAAGTTCGCCGTCGTGATCGACTGTTAAAATTTCAATCAGATAATGAAAAAATATTGTCACTTGTAGCTGAGGCATATTGGATGAAGGTTAATTTCAATTTTCCACTCAAAGCCCTTACGTTGCCAATATTGTTTCTTCTGTGTTTTGTGACAGGTCTGAACGATGGGGGGAGCGCCAGGTTATTTTAAACGTCTCGAATTGATTTTCTGCTGTAACATGTATAAGCGAGCGACGTACGGTTTCAATTCACTGAAGTAGAAACGACGCCAAAGCGATGTTGCACGCAAACAAGCACAAGATTGTGTTTACCATCTGCATGTGCTGGAGATGACTCCACGGCAACAAACAAACAAGTGGTGCGAGTTAAAAATACTTTCAGAGCTTCTTGATTTTGCGTCGGACTGGTGTTTGACGTCAGGTTTGAGCGGAAGCACTTTGATCAATGGGAACCAATGAATCGGTACTGGAATGTACGCCTTGATGCGTGCAGCGTGCATAGCAATTCGTCCAAATACTGCATTACAAATGCAGAAGTTTCTATTCCGTAAACTTGACATGTTTGGCGTAACATCAACAGAAAAGTTTTTGCACCTTGCCCTTTTAACCCAAAACCTTCTTTCGTTTCTAATGCTGCCTAGCTGTTGTTTCTTTCACGAGGCAACCTCCGTTTCATTGTGAGTTTGATGGACCAAGACGTTGGGCTATATGTGGGTGTTAAGCAAGCAACTGACTCTCGCTGGCCATCACCGGTACACTGAATACGAAATTTCTTTGAATCGCTGTGCTATCAAAACTAAATCTACTTAACTCGATTTACTTGACCCGCGCTGAAAGGCAACTTTACTTGGAGGTGTAAACAGTTTATTTTATATGTTTCCATTTAAACTGTAATATTAAGGTGATGTATACTAGTACTGCTGGTGAGAAACGTGATAGCTCTGTGTGCTACTTTCCGCATCGCGAGCATCATTTGTGGCTACTTGCCGTGACTAAAGAGCACAACTTCAACCAGACAAATATTATGAGGTTAAACTGACTTGAATGCGGGCAAAACCTTCAAGAGTTACCGAAAAGTTCGAAAAGTTTTCAAAAACTGCACTGAAGGCAGTAATTCTGTGGAGGCTGGGAGTGATAACTGCCCGATTTGTCCCTATTTCTTTGCCGTCATGGAAAGTAGAAAAAGTGCCGAATTGTCGACATGTGATCTATGTGCAAAATTAACAAACAACACTGAAGCAACTTTGCTCAGCCTGAGAAATCCTTACTCAGCTTGCAGCACCGATTCTGGTATTAGGGCAACTGTTCCAAAGGTGTGTGCTCAGTCACCGGCCTACCAGGCCGGTAGCCACAGGAGGGCATTCGTGGGCAGTCCCCCCAAATCTTGTCCAGAAAATTTGTTTTAAACATTTACTAAAAACAAAAATCTTTCCCCTTTAAAATGTATCTTGCCTCTCCAAACATTAAAACCTGGCTGCGTGCCTGGGCCTAAAACAGAGTTAGGCTGGGATTCTAGCTACACTACGAACCCAAAGTGCAAAAATACTTCAACTGTGAAGCTGTAATACTGATGTGTAACAACAAAATTTCGAGCTGAGTAATCTAACGCTACAAAATATTTCGGCAAATTCTCCACCGGTCTGTTTATCTGAACGGTTGAGTAGTATTGCTTGCATTAAACTTGCAACCAAAGGTTGTATCAGTGCGTTTGGATCTTTGACGAAACATTCATGACCATTTTAAGAAAGTTCTAAATCGCAGTGTTCTGCTTAAAAATGCGAAGTAATGGTGGTAAGCTGCAGGCGTAGCTATGGGCGGCGGGGTTGCAAGAAAGGTTATTGTACTGCAGCTTAACAATTGTTGAAGATCTCGTACAATATAAAAACACTACTGGAAAAAAATTTGCAAAACGTTGGGGAATATTATTTGAAACTTTGTGAAGTATTCCAAAAGGAATTTGAAATTTGGACAGAGGCTAACAAAAGTTGGGTAAAACTTTTTTTTAGTCATTCGGAGAATTACACTGAAAAAACAGAAAATACTGGTAAAAGTTGGGCAAAACTGGTATGACAACTGAAAAAAGTGGATCAAATACTTTTTGCCCTCTTAAATGATAATATTGATTGATCCCCTACGACTTAGCTGCCCGACCACAAAAATGTGCGGTGAAAGTCTGAGTCTACAAGCAGAGCTTAAAAACCTGTGTCTGCGTAGTTAGTTAGCGTCCGTGCTGGGCTCTGTATGACGTCAGAATCAAAGTAGCATCTTGCGTTGCACTGTTTTGCTCAGCGGCTGATGGTCTTGACCGCAGTGCACTGTCGCCTCCACAATCTGCGAAAAGTTGTTACATTCTGACGCCTTTTTCGCCGAAATCGATCCTGACAAATTGAAAGCAACCACCACTCGCCCAGTGGTCAGAAACTTCAGGTTATTAAATTGACTATAAATGACCGATTCGCGCCTTGCACCGTGGCATACGATTTTAAGCACTTTGAGCTGAGTGGCTAGGTGTTGCTGTCTCGGACGGATTATTATGATAATAATGAGCTTGGCGAAGTTTGCACCGACGCTTCGACAAAAAAACGTGTAATACATTGCACAAAAATTTCAATCGACTGGAAACCATAGCCTATGTCTACGTCACATTCAAGTGCCCGAGAACGAAGATCCCCGAAGAAACTAAGAGTGGAGCAACAATGAAAGGATTAAAAGTTTCGTTACCGGTGTCAAGCGAAATTTCTGACTTTACACCATGTGCGCATGCACAGAGGAATGTTCTACATATCAAATACGTTAGGAAAACTGATCATTAGGGCTTAGGGTTTGGTGTTTAGGTAAGTGTGTCGGGTGGGGGCAGTGATCTTCAACGTGGGCGATTGCATGCGTTGTGAGGGCGATTTTGTGATTTACGAGATTTGGGGGGCGATTTTTGCAGGTTAAATCAAACTCAAATGTTGAATTGATTAAAAAAAACAATATTTGTTACTTTGGAATCAAAGCATTTGATGTACTTTCGACTCCATGGTTCGTAACAAAGGTTATTAACACATATCGGACTGGTCATGCATCAATCAAACCAACATCGTTCTGTGCAGGGGCGCACGCAGGAATTTTTTAAGGGAGAGGCTGAAATTTTGAGAAAAATATTTTGCTCTCACTAAAGTGCAGGCTACCTTATTTACTATAACATTTATGTCATATATGTTATTTCAATTTTAACACATCAACACTTTTCTTGACCAGGTCCAGCCGCGACGTCTGTTTTTCTTTGCCCGTTTTCCCCCGTTACCGTGATTTTGTTAATCT
>JGI24158J21664_10005648_pt1 | contig 16373 bp, 15 predicted proteins | sample Ectturendosymbi3_FD_21664 | JGI IMG/M metagenome (IMG submission 21664)
TTTCTGATGTATTTGAAATTAATAGCGCAGTGCTTAAAGTTACAATAATCAAACCATGAGTGAATACAATTTTGTTTGATGATAAAACTGAGCGCAAAGTCGAACGATAAAGGGCAGGTCCAAGTTTCTTAATCGTAAAATTGGGCATGCCTAGGACACATTCCTGTTAAATTAACCAGTGCTCTCGAGGAAATGTCCTAAATTGCGTAACTTACACGTAACAAATTGCTGCCACCATCGTTCGGCTTTTTCTTTCAACAGAGGAGAGAGTGCAGTCACTCAAAAACTTTTCGTGTCTTAACCTAATAACCTGCCATACTCTGGGAGATGTAACTTAGCACAGAAAGATAAGAAATCTAGATAGAAAAGAGTTTTGTATGCTGAAAACAGAGACAGAATAGGCGTGACTTGCAAACGGAGTATAAAGTCATTAGAACAGACAACTACTAGAATAGCTTGTCATGAAACAAAACCTGTGGTAAGTTTGTGAATTTCTATTTTTGTTTTTCAGATATCTGTAGATATAAAATGTAACAAGTATTAGTAAAAATGTCGACAGATGCACATGAAAGATGCTCTAAGCAATACGATCTTTGCGTTTCAACTGGATTCAAAATCCAGAAGTAAAATTGAATGAAAACTACAAACCGTTGGTTTAAATTCTGAGTATCATAAAGATGATCCTGAATTGTTTGAAGTATTTCGGAGAAAGCTGTATAGACGGCTAAACAAACGATATCACGGAATATTAGATTTTATAATTCCTGCTTATTTCATTTGGCAAATAAAAATTATGTGGATTATGTTGAAGTGTAAATCAAGAAATAAAAAACCCTATGAACAGACAAGAAAGGCCATTACAACACTACAACTAAGAAAACTACCTACTTATGGAAATGTTGTTGAAAAACTTGTTCTTGGTACAATGCCTAAACACTCAAAAAATAATGATTTTGTTTGTAAGCCCCCTAAGGATTTGACACCAACTGATAAAGCAAATAAGGGACTTAAAACACTTGTAGTATTGCAGAGGACAAGGTTTACGTGGAAAAGAAGCCCTATAAAGGTATTAACAGAAAAATTAAGAGTTGTTGGATTACAATTGGATGTTTTTAAAGAAGATTCTATTTTGTTTGATAAGCTTGAATATCGCCTTGGTAGAAAATTTCAAGTAGTAGAATTTTATAAATATCATACATTGATTGTATTAATAAGTCAAAATGACTTCCAGTGACAAATTGATACTATTTGGGAGATGTTATTCAACATAAAACCAGGAGAAGAATGCTATGGGTTATTAGAATTATTGTTACAAGCTGAAAATGTATCTAGAGACAAATAAAGTGGTTGTTAATTCACTGAGTGTTCTCTAAAATATTTTAGTGTCTTTACTTTATATATTGTATGTATATAATTTACTTTATATATTGTTTAATTTGAGAATGGATTGAGCTGTGATATAGAGCTGTTGATATTCATGAAAAGATATTTTGGTATGTTCTTAGGATCCTACTTTCTGTCGTTGTAGTTTATGAGCTTGTGAACTTACCATTGATAGTTTTGATTGTCACAGGATTAAGAGATAATAGTATACGTAACGATAAAAATGACTGATGCACATGCAGAGTGTTCCAAAGTTCTGCGAAGTCTGCGTTTTGATGGGATTCAAGATCCAGTAATAGTCCTGGTCGAAAAGTTAAAAACGGTTGGTTTGACAGCAGACTATTTGAAAACAGATCAAGAAGTATTTAAAGTTTTCCGTGACAAATTATATCGAAAGATGGAAAGAAAATACCATCCGATTCTAGATTTTCTGGTACCAGATCACTTTAAATGACAAATAAGTACTATGTGGACTCTGTTAAAGCTTAGGCCAATAGATGAAAATACTTATGATCCAATACAAAACGTTATCCTACCATATTAATCCCATGATGAGTACAATTATAAATGTATTTTGTGAAAGCGTTGGTGTTAACAAGCTACTACCATTGTTTGAAGATAATCAGTTATTTCTTTGTTCACATGCTTTTAGAAATTTTGTATATTCCTCAAACTTGAAGTGAAAGAACAATGAGATGTCAGGTTAAAATAGCTCTGAAAAACAAGCAACATGTTAAAGAAGAAATTAATGACAAGACAGCGATTTTCGAATGCTTGGTTAAAACACTGGTTGTTTTCACAACACCTGCACAATTAGAACTTTACAGAAAGGACTATAGTCCATTTTCTAGGTGTTGAAAAAACAGATCAGAAAAATGTATTAAAGTTGTTGTGTTATGCACGTTTTAATTTGAATAATCCGCTTCCGATTTTGAGAACCAAGTTGAACAAATTAAACTTGGATTTGACTATTTTGCAAAACATTCATGGCTGTTCATGAGATTACAACATCGACTTTATAATGTGCTTTGCCATTCTGAATATTGTAAATATGCACTTTTGATCATGAAGATGAACAGATATGACTTTGTGTGGCAGATTGAAATAATGTGGGATATATTGGAAAACGCTAAGCATAGTCAGGGAACTTATCCTTTACTGGTAGATTTGATCAGCAACCGCATTTAAAAACATAAATTGTGTTACAGTTATATAAATTTAAGAAGTATGTCACTGCGTTACTTGCATAGATATGATGCTGTATAAATGCTCAAGCTATCACTATGCCGACTCTCGTTTGAAGAAATGTCGCAACAATTTATAAAACAACTTGAATGTAATAATTACAAGTATTTTAGCGAAATGCTTATCCATGTGTTCCGTTTAAAAGAGTACAACCTGATGTGGGTTATGTGTTTGTCACTATACATGGCTTTTTGCATATGACCAGAAAGAAAGAAACAACTCGCCTTCAACCAATTTATCAATCTTATTGTTCTATCAGTTGTTAATTTAATTTTAAATGAGAACAACCGTTTAAAGGTAACAATTTTATGGTGACTCCGTGAGATGAGTAAAATCTAAGCGAAGCAACGTTGTATATATTTATACGATTCGTGTGAAAATGACCACACAGTCAAAAGGGTAATGCCCCGTGCAATATTCCTAGGTAGTGCGTGTACATGATTGAATGTTGAAATTTGTGTTTCCACTTACCATGATAAAAGCGCCAATGCTTGCCTCAGGAAAAGTGTAGTGATGTAAATATTAGCAATTTTCTTTTCTGTACAGAAACTATAAACTGACATAAAAATCACACTTACAAAATGACAGACGAAAATCTTGACAACATTTTTGTAATTCCTATAGTTGATCAACCCCTTAGCAGATATGCTTTAGAAGCAGATATTTATTTATACTGTATTGAACGGGGACTGCGATCTGTCAGTTACAATGAGTATATCGTACTCCATTTGAAAAGAGACTTTTTTATAACTTTTATGTGTATGTTGTTCTGTTCCATTATCCTGTTGGAAAAAGATTTCAAGACCGTGCTCTGCAAAATTGGGAACTGTTAAAAACTAACATTCTGTCTGAATTACAGTATAAACTTGAAGAAGCTTAGAATAATATGGAAACTGACAGGAAGAGAACCTTGATGTGAACTAGAAAAGAAAATAGATAGTAACTGTACAAATGATATCATTTTTGTAGAACTTTTAAATGATCACGTAAAATGCTAATTTAAAAACAAAACCTAATTGTAAATTTTGGATTACTTGTAGATGAAAGACGTAGTAAATGCATTTCAAGTAGCTGTTGTATCTGTGATGGTCATTCCGTTGGGTACTGAAAGGTCAAAAGGATGTAAAGCAAGACTGGAGATTGTGAGATACTGTCGGAAGAACAAAATTGCTATTCCTACTCGCAAACGACCTGATTTTGTTTACCCCACCTCAGACTATTGGCGCACAAATTTAACCTATGCTATCTTTCGGAACGCTCGAATTACTAATCCAGCGTTAAATCGCATCAACAAAATTAGTTTACTTTGGGATTCGGAATCGCCACCATCCGGTTTTGAAAGACTTGAATAGGAATATTGTAAAAATTATTGTTAAAAGTGGTTGGATGACAGAACCCATGAACTATATACCTAGATAAAAAATGCCATTACTAAATATTCAACACGCCACTGTAATTTTGGGAATAAGTAACAAGCGTATAAACGTTTCAGAAGCAAAAGCAAAAGGGTTAGAAGTTTTTCGAGACTTCAATATACGTGGTTGGGACAGTGAAACAATGTGTTATGTTGCTTGGTGTTCTAATAGAGTAAACACCATTTACAAAACGTATTTGATATACTGTGTTGGATTACCTTTACATTTCCAGCTAATTGCTTACAGGGAGAAACAGATCTTGTTCGTAGATTTGGTGCATTGTAAAGGTCGTATGACTTGGACTGGTTAATTGAAAATATGTATTTACATAGACCTGTGTTTCCATTATCCGTCAAAGACCTTGAAAATGTAATGACTGTAGCTCTAAATACAAAAACTTTAGATATCTTGGACGCCATAATAATGTTTCCTGCAATTTTAGAAGGTAATGGCATTATATGCCCAGAAAATGATGCTATTATTAAAGTCGCTTGGTGTTAACCTTTGTTTCCGTCTCATTATAAAACCTACATGTTATGTTATCAACCTACCCCACTGAGTATGAGTTTAATGGTTTCCTGGGATCGTGGGAGATTTGTCAATGATGTGAAAATGTGTGGCGGACACATGTTGTTTCATAACTTGTGAATATGTTATATTAAGATATTCCCCTATGAACATAGTACAAGACTTTAACCAGAATCTGAATTAAAAATGGCTCTACGCTTTTCTGACGAGGAATTAGAACAAAAGTATAGCGGAATGACTGTATTGGAAATCAGCCATCAAATTTGGAACCCGATTGCTGCTATTAAGGAAGCACTAGCAACTTATCGGTTTAATCAAATACCAGCACCGCTTAGATATACTTCTTTTTGAATTATTTATTGCATTTATCAGTTTGGTAGAACTAGTAGGTGTTAAGGTTTGAAATTATGTCCAGGGCTAGGTCACTGTGAATTGGAATGTCTCTTAACTTCTGTTAACCTGACATATGTAAATGTGTTACGTTTAAAGTTTGTTTTTGATGTCTTGCTATTTTTGAGATATCAGTATTTTTACTGTGATTTTATGGTAGTGAAAAGTTGTTTTTGCAATATTGTGTTATAGTCACTTTGTTACTGCTTGTGTCGACTTCTAATTCTTTTCTTCTTTTTTTCCTTTTTAGGAAAGAAAAATACAGGAATTAAGGTCATGTTTTGAATTAAAAAGAATTTTGAAAAGGTTATCGATAAAGTACATGAAGAAAACGTTGAAGCAAACGCGAGAAGCCATCACATTTTTTACAAAAACTTTGAAACAATGCTTATTCGACATGACTACAAGCAAAGTGGAACTATTCTATTATCCCGTATTCAAGGGTTCAAAAGCACCCACGAAAGAAAAACTACAACGAAAAATTATTAATTATTTCATACATCATCCCGAACTCAAACCTCAGAATAGTGAACCTTGGTACTGTTCCAAAATATGACCTGGTTTTAATCATGAAACTACGGATTGTTACCTCATCGTGTCACCGAAACCATTGAAGAAATCTGATTGTTCAGATGGCACCATTCGTTACTCAAGCACTAAATGGTAAAATTTCCTAAAGAGAGGTACTCTTTTTCCTGAAACCGCTGGAAACCCACCCAAAAGATTCAAGTTGGTGTGAAGAGACTGATTGCATCACACCTTCTAGACCACAGTATTTTTACAAAAATAAAAACCTCAATCCTTGTTATTTATTCATTTACAGTATTATGGAAGATTATTTGCTCATTTTTGTTCTACGTCAGTTCGATACGATCCGGATTTCGTTCATCGTGCGCGTATCATGAAAAAGCTCATAAAAATAATGATCCGAGCTCCGGAAAACGTTGTGTTATATCACTAATCAGCTCGTGGTGCTAGTATGCATGAGACTTTGAGATTAATTAAATAACTACAGTCAAAAATACCTATAACGTTGATGAAGGATCTGGTCACAGTTATCGTGAGTTACTTCTTTTGTATTCTCAATCGTGCCTTTTGATGATGTAATGTATATTGAAATTATACTCGTGTACAGAACCAATACAAAACCTTGTAGTTTTTACTCTGTCTACTCAGACAGCCAGCCGTAGGCTGAATAGCAGTAATATGGTAAACCAGTACACTTGAGTCATCAACAGTTAAATTCTCATTATATCAAAAGTTTTCATGAAAATTCGACTTATTGTGAAAGTCAAAAACCTTCAAGATTCCAGAAGTCCTTTCGTTGAGGAGTCTATAGCCTGAAATATGAGGCAATAAGATTGTCGACTGGTCATTTTTGATTAAACCATAGTACGAGATTGATTCTAAACATCCGAATGAGCTCGAGCTGATCTCTATAAAAGTTCTTCAGCACAAAAATTTGCTTTTCAAAATTCCGATAAGGTTTCATAAGAAAAACAAAATGTCTAGCTTGTTTTGAGAAAAATGCCATCTATTTTAGATTTGCATCTTATCAAATTAAAAAATATCACCTGTACGAAATCTATGTAATGCATGAATTTTGATCATTCTGAATTGTTGTTAGCATCATTTCATTAATGATCTCAGTCCACAGACAAACAGTAATCTTTTGAATATTGATACTAACTGGTTTTCAATGTTTCAGTGTATTTTGAAAATAAAATGAAGAATTATTTATCTTAATTTCAACCCATCACAATCCCTTTACAACAATTATGATCAAGTTGTAGGAAATTTGCAATTAAAAGGCTTCTTAGTGAAAGATCACATATTAAGAAACAAAGGCACATACGATAAAACACGGATAAAACGCAGCAAAGGAAAATTAGATTTTGACCCTGGTATTCAACTAAATTTTGGACGATTTGATTTGCTATCAGTCCAGACTTCAAATTGAGATTTTCGAGAAGGCTCGAAATCTCACGATATTTACAGTATTAGCCAACAGTAGATACGGTCAAGGCATCTATAAGACTGACCACAGGAGAAGATATGATTCACATACTCATGTTAGATGATTTGGGGACCATTTACTCTGAAAATAAAGCGTGAGACTACACATTGTCAAAATTTGATGTAGGTCGTTCGACCTAAAAATTCTCATACGTGTTGATAATTTCCCTTTGTTTAAGCTTATAGTGTGAGAATTGTGAGAACTGGAATAGTAGCTTTTCGTTTAGCAACATCAGTTTTATACTTTCTTAAGACAGCAACTTCATAGGCCTGAAAGCTGCATTACATTAGAAAATTAGGATACTCCTATATTTGACTAGAGGAATCCTACACTGAACTTATGCTATACTTTTATAGAATAATTGGGTTAAAAATGCACTCGCCATGGTTTCAAAGTAATGGAAGAACAGTGGAAAATTAATTTCTATAATCATTCTCCTAACATCATATCTATCGATTCTTCAGCAAAAAATTAGTAACATGGTTGCAAATATTAGACAAATTATTAAGAGGTAAATTGATAATGCGCTAGAAAGTGACAGTGAGATGCAAAAGGATAAAAAGGGGATTATCCTACACATTCCATGCTGTAAAACAACCCACAAACCCCTTCAGGCGTCAACTGAAATTCCTCAATCTAGCGAAAAGGGTTATCTAGTTGCAGTTGAAAACCATGACACTCTATTCAAAACTTTTGAGAACAAAATTTCCTGAGTAACACTGATCTGATAAACCTTGCCCAATTTATTTATTTTTGAATTATTCACCACCATAATAAAAATATATTTACACTGGCAAAACTTACGGAGTTATTGAATTAAATCTAGTAACAATTCTTGATTAGCCGTCGATATGGTCACTAGGTGTTTTCATTTTAAGATTAAGGAAACTATTTTTGTCACCTCCACTCCCAAATTAAGATCTTTAGTTAAATCAAAGGCTTTTAGACGTATAAGAAGTAAAATAAAGTTGTATGTTGTATTTTCAGTGATAATTGTGTAAACATTTATGTTAGAACTATTTAGAAATGTTCGGCTTGTTATGTGTATATTTTATTTTACATCTACAACTGGTAAAATCTGACAGTTTACGTCAACAAAGGAAGTTGTAGTAATGAATTGGAACCTTTGCTCAATCTTGTTTCTGATCGAGGGAAGAAAGCTGTATTGATACCTGAAGAAAATCAGATATCCTTGGAACACGAAACTCCTCACTTTGATGCAGAACCGTGTAATTTACATAAATATAGAAAAAAAATTAGATGAACAAAACCACTATCATGGGATAGAATCTGCAAAACATTTACAAGTAACATCCTTCCATATCGATCCAGCATGTGGCTGTAACTTTGCAAAAAACAAGAATGGCGTCCTGACAATTGGTCGACGCTAGTTGAACAAAATCAACAACAAAGTATTCAAGGTTATGAAATGATATATTTATTTTGGCCACACAATCAACCGTTTCATATTCCACATATAAATCCATCTAGAAAAGAAACTCAAGTCGTAGATCCTATCACTTTATAGACATACTTATGTTGTTTCCCTGTATTTAACCTCCTTTTTTGAGAAATACCAATGGATTTCATGGAGAATTTTCTGTGATAATCGATCCTATCCTAGACAGGAGACTGATCCCTGCTACATATTACTAAAGGATATGCCAACCATCCGATCCATAGAAGCAAATCATAACATTGGTAGTGATGTAAATGCATCTACTTTAAAAGAATGTAACTTTCGAAAGAAAGTACAAATCATCACTTTATCAGATTCAGAAGTTCAAATCCGAATCCCTGCTGGACGAGTTCAAGACATTAGGCCAGGCATACAGAATGAAAATCATCATCACCATCACTTATATTTTCAATGGTATTGGAGTACACCAGATAGACCACATAATTGGATAATGATACACCTAAGACATGGTCAGTTAAGAAAACGGGCGACCACTGTTTGGTGGATACTTGACAAAGCACAGGCCATGGTAACTTATAATAAATATTACTTTATGCCATCATCCTTATGACCGAAAAATTCCATATTTTCATATTGGCATTCCCATACACATTGTGAAAATAATCAATGGACTTTAAGAATACCAGGAGAACGTAACTTGGAAAGCACTGTTATTTTAGAACCAAGAACTTCCACTCAGTGTTGGCCTTACTATTTCAGTCCGGAACAATGCTCAGATAGAGAAAATTATACCCACTGTACACCCACTTTGGGCAGATTAGCAAAAGCGTTATTACAATTGTCTGCGGACATTGCGAATTGAGAAGATCGTTTACAATATCAACCATTTTGTAAGGCATATTTTCCAGAGTTAGAGCCCAGACATGATATTTTTCGAGATTATAAGAAACTTATTCAAGCAAGCCAATTTTCTGACCTTTTCAATATCAAATGGTTCTCTTTGCATTCCACGCATTCAACTGATTGGAATACTACCCACACGTTGACACAGATCAATGTCTTGGAAAATCAAATGTAGCAGATGTTGATGCAATTTGACCAACAGTATAATTTCATTATGGAGATGGTAAAGAACTATGAATATTATCAAACGCAAGTGCGACATTCTGATTTATTGCTTTCACGATTAGTGGATCAATTGGAATTAATTACCGACAAAAATGATCGCACACGTTTATCTTAAACAATGACAGCACTAAGTGATAAAGCTAGCACAGCTGAAAGGAGTCAGTTATGGATAAGAACCATCATAAAACGCCATACTCATACATTGAGAAGTAATCTGGAACGTTACGATGTTCTAAGAAATGTTCAACAATCCCTTTTTGCTTTGGATAAAATCACAGATTTGCATCAAGACATTATTTATCAACATCAGTTTCGCAATGGACAAATCATCAGTTTTCCTAAATATCGAATTGTTGATCCCATGACGACCACAGATGAGTCATTAACCACAATGTCTTCAACTACCTTTTCGGAGATAACTAGCATTAGTACTCCAGCAGTGACTCCTATTCAATTCACAATACAAACCCTCTCACCTACCACAAAGGAACAAAATGTGACTACTAGTTCAAAAGAAACAACAGAACTTATGACAACTACGGTTTCTACCACCACTCAACCCGACATTGATTGGGAACAAGTAAATGAATTAGATGAACAGGAAGTTGAAAAGAATACAGGACTTTCTATACCCATACTTTCAAGTATCGTTGATACCTTGATTGCCATCGGCTCAACTATAGTTTATGGAGTTTATCAGCTATGTATACCTTCTAATACTACTGTGTATAGTAATGTTACTGCGGTAATATCATGAATAAGGTATTTTGTGTTTACGCTTATTCTTTAGACATACCTTACTTGCTCTTGTGATATTTCAGTCTATGTCTGAACTAAAAATTATGATTGAAGCACGAAGACCCGATCTTACGATAATGACTTTCAGTTCCGAAGACTTTTAAGAGAAATTTCACGATCATAATTACACCTGAAGTTAAACATACTCCATACAGGGTTCTTACCTGACCATTCACCCCTAAAAAATCTAACAGGAGATTTTATTCAGAGAAAGTTGATGTAACTCCTATTCTGTAACAAGGATAGTTTTTGCCTGAATTTCGCTAAACATTTACAATGATTTCGACAAAATATTTCTTCTTTGTTTCACGTTTTGTTATGGAATGTTAGGCATCTTGTTCTTTTGCAATATACAGAGAGTGAGAAATGTATTCACATTTCACAATTACTAAGACCAATGATCGTTAACAGAAACGTCACAATGTTAGGAAGCTTTAAATAAAAGAAAAATGTTTGTTATTTTCTTAATTTCTATAGTTTAGAGTTTGCGACATTGAATGCTAAATTGAAATACCTAAACTAGATGTATTGATTTAAAGTTGTATTGCTTGCATGAAATTTTAAGCTTTATCACTACATACGATGATTCTCTTCTTTATAGATATTCACATAGACTTAGTGAAGTAAAACTAAAACAACAATGAACACACATAAACGAAGTAAACTGTTACCCATGACCAAAATATGGAAACATAAAGCAAAAAGAGTTCCATCCAGCTATAAGAAAGATGCAAGAACAAATCCCATGTGAAACAACTAACAAACAAATGACTAATTTGTCAATTAATTCCCCACACCAAGGCGAAACTACAAGTGAAAATCGAGAAGAAATAATGAAAATAGAAGCGGCACCAGATACCTCTAGACAACCTACATTGTGTGTATCTCCAAAACTAGTCTCAGCAATTGGTAAAAATGATGAAATTGCAACAACCGACGTTGAGTATCAAAAATTGCGTTCCATGCAACAAGCATTCAAATCAATCAAAAACTGGAACTATTTACAACCAGGAAGTGAGATAGAGTGGTTAACTATCACTCAAGACTTTCTCAAAGGATTTCCAAATGTGCATTCTAAACAGAAATTGCAACTGATTATTACACTCATTAAATTTCATGCGGAAGCTAAAAAGATGGCTTTATTCAAACTTCACAGAGCCATTGAAGAAGAAGATTGCGACCCACTTGTACAATTTTTTCAGTGGATCACGGTAAATTATTAAATGTGAAAAAGACAGAAAATGATATTGCTACAAAAAGCAATAGAAAAAAATAAAATTTTATTGGCAAAGCAATCCAGCTGATGAAATAGAATTGGCAATTCGAGAAGCCCAATTAACAGTTGGTGAAATAACTGAAAAACCAATTCTTATCAAACCTGATGAAAGAAATTTTAAGAAATTGTATGCCTAGTGCATATTACTTGAAGATTGCTGGGATGAACATCGCTGAGATGTTGCAAAAGATACCAGAAATTTGGAAAGAATGTGGTTCTCATGAAATCACATTCCAGAGTAGAAAACACAGATGCATGAGAAATAATCATGATAAACGTCATGGTTATCATGCCCAAGTTACCAAAAAGAAAACCCAATATCAAGTGAGATTGTGTTACTGTTGTTGACAAAAAGGACATCTGGCAAAATATTGTTCATGGTATAAGACCATGAAACCAAGCAACTTCGACTAAGTATCAATATTGATGATCTATGTGACAGCCATGAGTGAACTAGTGAAAGTGTCCATAATCTGTGTTGACGACACATAAGAGATTGAAAAAAGCTAAGTGATATCTTTAAAGGATTAGAACTCAGTGTCTACCTTTTAAAGGATCAGAACTAAGTGTCTTCCTTGTAAATTTTAAGAGTTGCAAATGGAATAGCGATTGTGAAATGGAATAGTAATATTCACCAAAATCTGATCGATCAACCCCATATAAGAAGATGTTCTTGAATGTCAACAGCGATTACAGTCTTGTCTTGTAAAGTGATTTTCTAGATGTATATTTCTAGCAATTGAATGGAAATATTGCTTAAGTTGATAAGCTTTTAATAGGATTCAGTGATTTTCCTATAACATTTTTTAATTGAGTTAATTTCAGTAGTAAATGTTCATAAATTCCGAGAAATGCATTCGATATTCATATTAAAGTTTATTTCTCTTATTAATTGTTAAAGAAGTTTGTTTCCTTTGCATTTATTTATCGTTATAGGATATTTTAAACTTAAAGTTAACTGTGAGTAAAAATGATTTCTACAATTCAACAACCATTAGAAACATTGATAGATTGCAATACTGAAGAAGAATATTCACCTAGAGTAATAATGCGAGAACACCATGAACTAACTAGTGAACTAAAAAATGTTTTTGCATCCAAATTTGGAGTTGGTAGCTGTTCAAATTCTTTACGTTAATAATGTTGTAAATTTGACAACGTTATCATGCGAAGGTGAAAGAAAAATTTGGTATCATGAAGTGTTCCATCTTAAGTAAAAAGTTATTTGTTGTAACAATTGTCAAAGTGATTATTGTTATCTTATGAACCTATTTATCATTGCAGGAAAACAGTAGCACAGTATAGTACGATTAAACCAAAGAAACTATTACTAAAATTATTCAACAGTTGTTAAAACTGCTGNGCGTTTTAATGATCCTGAATGTTGTATCTATGATCATTCTCCTATTCCCAGTGACAATCACATCATAAGTAAAAAATTAAAGAAAACAATGATGGGAAACCCAGGATGTTCAAACTGGAAAGACATATCTGAAGAATTATCTCTACAAGGGTCTATGGAAAACCAACATAGTCAAGGACTCACGATATACCTACCACGCAAAAAGGTAAGAAATAGAGTTAACAAGTCTGGCAAATTATTGTATGATCTTTATGCACCCCAATTTTATGTAATTCAATCTTCACGACGCACATTCTATCTTCGGATTGAGGAAAACAGTGTTTTAGGACAAGGTAATATTGTTTTTCGTCATAAATTTAATACTAGAATTAAAAGGATAAAGTTCAAAAGTATTGTAGAGGGTACTAAATTATACTTACCTATACCATGCGATTTTGAAGGGACAGTTCACGCAGATCAATATCTAGGTTCTCTAGAAATTATCTCCAGTAAAACCTCACTTGTAAAATTATACCATACTACTAATTCCAACACCAGATCCTTAAAAACCATACGAACCTACAACAGAAGAATAAAGGAAATACAAAAGCCTATTGATAGTATGGCATCACCGATTTCACACTTATTACAAAATTAATATTTTACGCCATAATTAATGTGGGGAGAAAATGATTCTTTAAATATTGGTCGTTTTAGCAATATTTCTTCACTGGTGGAGATCATATAATGTTTATAAGAATAGCCTAAGAGGAAGGTTTTAAGTAGATAGTACAAACTTTTATGAACTTCTAAACTGCGGTAACGGTAAAAAAAAACTATAAAAATGGTAATTCCTTCCTTAAAGGCAGCACATTAGGGTGCTGGTAAACAATAGAACTTGGGAAATAATATAGATTAGCGTCTAAGATTCTGAAGGTATTTTCAAGATGAAGGGTTTAATTTTCTATTAATATCGTGACTTTCGACATAATTGGGTACTAGTCTTCATGAATCATCTATATTTTGATATTTGAAATTGAGAGTTTAGACAGGATAGAAAAATTTTGCTCTTATTAATTTTTAAGGTTCGTCACTGAGGCATGAGTGCGATAAATACATTGAGATCATCACTTTGATCTATGTTCTTGGTGTTGTAATGTTGACACAAACTAGCTTAACGTTAACAAAGTAATGTAAAATATTTTATTCACACTTGTTAAGTATAATGTACTTGAATTCAAAATGAGGACAAGTGTCATAAAGATTATATTTTCCAACACTAAAAAACAACATGTTAGTATAATTAAAAGATACCCCTAAAATTCAAAATTGGGTTTGCATCAGACAAAGTCACGAAGAAACCTATAGTACTGGTCTCTTCTTGATAAAATTACAATACAGTCAGTATAAAACTGTTATTTCGGTATTACGCTAACTTCAATGTGGAGACTTTGGTTTTAAAGAGTTAATGATGCTATCTTTTTATGATAACCCCTTATCCTGTATGTTTCAAACATATTCTGAAATAGTTTGGTTTATAAGTGACCATACTCAAGGTAACCAAGTATTTTAAATAAGGTTGAGAAATGCTAAGAAAAACGTTACACCTGGTATGAAAATTAAAACCCTTTAGATAAATAATTTTAACACAAAGTACTTCACTGAAATTTGGTAAAAACGCGAAAGGTCAAATACCTTATCATTTTTGTTATACCCACAATGTTTTTTTGATTGAAAGACTGAGTCCCCATCCATGTTCAATGTGGAGTTATACTAGATGGGGAAGACGGGTTAATTGCAAGGAAGTTGAACAAAAATATCTTTTCATAACTTCTCTTTGTATCCTTTCAGTCGGATGATTCATAGAAATTGATGACCAATATGTGCTTATTTTTAAGGTATCAGAGAACTTCCCAACCGTATAAATTAATCAGTCAAACAACATTGACTGTCGTTTTTAGCAAAAACGTGTTGTTTTACATCTCTAATGAAGCAGACAAAAGAAAAACCTACGGATGCCGCTGCATGTAGTTTATAGTTTGGAAATTTTCCAGAAAACTTTACTTTTGCATTCAAGACACCAATGGTATGAAAATTTTATTCGCAAGGTGATATCCTTCAGTAAAATGTGTTGCGAGTCTCATCAATAAAAGAAGGTTCTTGCAAAATCATCTTCAAAATTATAAAGGTTTTGATCAGTTTATCCTATTTCACACATGAATGTGAGTTCAACAACGATTTTCATGAAGACAACATCGATTCTTGTACGAAGTTCAGGAGAAACCTTCACACGAGTTCACATCATCAACAAGGACCTTACTTTGAGTATCTCGGAAGACAAACACATTTTAGGAACAATTTTACACGTTGTTGAAAGGAACATACACTCTGAACAATTTTGGAGTATAGCCAGATCACGTTTCTTGATCCCATTCGAATTTTATACATGGTGAAGAATTCCAACATTATCGTTTCTATAGGAGGAATACCCTCTAGGAAGAAACCATCTAAACAATGTCCTCATCAATGAAAACCTTCCGATTTTCTTTAGCATCTTCAGTCACTTAATTTATTCAACTCTTTTTAAAGATATCCGACATCCTCAGTTTAACAGAGCGGGAAGGAATGTTGAGTTCGCGTTGCATCCTCAACATGAAACGTCTTGTGTCCCTGAAATACAAAAAAAGGAAGACTTTAAAAACAAGTCAATAAGCCGACTTAGAAGTTTGTCAATGGTTCCATGGAATAACAATGAGTAGTACGAATATTGAAACACCAAAAAGTCGCATCACCGAATGGACTGAATTCCAAGAGGATGAAGTTGGAACAAAGCAACAACTAAAAACACTTACTTTACAAGGACGATGTATTGTGTATTTATTTAAATCATTGTGTATTTATACTCCACATGTAATCGCAAGTCACAATTAGGAAGAGAGTAATCCAAAACATTATAGAAACTATTTACATTAACAATCCGTATAAATTTGCAAATGATATTCACGATTCAAACGGATAAAAATGAACCACAGCGGAAAGCAATCCGGATTACGGTAAGAACGGTAGGCGGAGCCTCCGGTGCCGCATACACAAAGTACACAAAAACCAAAACAATCACAAATAGGGAAAATTCAATGATTGTTCTACTTGTCCATTTCCAAATTATAGTCGATGTTATCGAGTACTATACATCTGCACGAACCTTTGTAATTTAATTTAATTTATTTGTTTATGAGCAAACACGAAGTCCATAGTATGAACACACACACTCTGCAGAATGCAGGTTGATAAAAACAGACAAAACAGAACGTAGTACAAGACATTGAAACCGGCAGAATCACAGGGTTACAGACACTTTTTGCAACTGCATTGAAGACAGAACCATAGGGTTACAGACATATTCTTAACACTATTGTTAGCTAACACGTAAC
>JGI24158J21664_10005650_pt1 | contig 16372 bp, 11 predicted proteins | sample Ectturendosymbi3_FD_21664 | JGI IMG/M metagenome (IMG submission 21664)
ATACATTCAAAATATTCGTGAATGCCAAAGAGGAAATGCGTCAAAAGTTATAGACCGCTGCAGCACCGCAATAGTGTCACGAGATTTAAGCAGGTTGAGAAACAGTCGCGCAATCATGCTTTGCGGAAAAGAACTCGTCAATGCATTCATGAGAAACGGAAGTGCATTTGTTTTGTGTCTGTAGACTAGGCATCCCACAACTTCATACACTGGTTTGAAGCGACTAGTTTCTGTGAGCGCAACAAAAGCCTATCGATGTAATACATAACAGAGATACTTCATGATTTGACACTTTCCACTGTAACAGCGATATGTATTTAAATCAATCCTCTTGATTTATGTACAACAATACATAGGAACACAAAGTATGGTTCTAGCAGCTGAGTAGTACATATTTCTCTGCCAGAAAAATGTACAGTGATTCATCTAGGTTTAGGTGGGAAACACACGTTGTACTGCTGCGCCAGCAGCCATGTATTCAGAACTGGAAAAGCATTCTAACATATAAAATTAACGCACTTACGTATGCATTTTGCTTCTGGCAGTTTGTTGTTCAAGTATAAGTAGTCGCTTGCATTGAACGTTTTGTTTCAGAGTTCACGGAAGGTAATATCTTTGTGGTAGAGTTAGTTGTTAAGTAATTTTCCACAGTCCATCTGTTTATAATCAACATCAATTCTGTGTTTGAAGAGATCATCAGGTGAAGTGACGGTGACTCATTTTTGAGATGTCTTGAGCTTAGCTTTTATATTGCCATTTCGAGTGTAGCAAGAGATAAACGTATCAGAACAGGATTTTTGCATGTACTCCAGTAGCTTGTGCCGTACAAGGTGTGAGATCTTCACAAACAAAGACTGTCTTCCTTCGATATTTTTGAGTTCCCGTTTGTTAGTATGAAACTCGTTTCTTTTTATGTGTCTTCCTTCGATATTTTTGAGTTCCCGTTTGTTAGTATGAAACTCGTTTCTTTTTATGTGTGACACAAATCTTGCAATGACTGGGCGTGGATTCTCATTGTTTCTTCTTTTTTGTCCTAGTCGATGTACTCTTTGTATTTCATTATCTTCGAGATCGATTTCGAGCTCATCTGCAATTTTGAACAAGATCTTTCCCCCATCATCGTTGTCGTCTTTATTTTCGTCTTCTCCATAAATAAGAATATTTTCTCTTTTTGCGTATTGTTCTTATCTGTCAAGTTGAAAGACAAGCAGATTTGTTTTCTGAACCATCTCATCGCGTAGTTGTTCTTTTTCTTCTTCAAGCTGATTCAACGTATTTTCACATTCAAACATCTTTTTTTGTATTCCGTTTAGCTTGTTCTCAAGATTTTTTGTGATGTTACTCAGCTTGTCCAGCTTTTCATTCTGAATGTTGGTTGACTTGAGCATTGTTTCTTTCAATTCCTTCATGCCTTGCCATACCGTAGTTGATTCAATCTTTCTTCTTCTGAGCTTGATTTTGCCCATGTAGCTTCATTCATTATGCTTGATTTCTTTGTAGAACTTGATTTTGCCCATGCAGCCTCTTTCATATATCTAATATCAATACAATAGAAAGATAACATGTGTGTCTCTAAGGGTAAAAACAAATAATAAAATAACAAGGCCTTTGAAGGCGAAAAGTGCGAGCAGCACACGATTGTTCACACAATAGCCACTCACTTTTACTGACATTTCTTTGCGACAACGCGCTGCATGTGTGAAAGAACACATTAAGCGTCAACTCATTGTATTGTATTGTGCAACGTCTTCACTCCCACACGCAAGGCGCTAGACTTTAAACATGCATCGCCGTAACAAGGAATACACAAATACATGAAAAAAGACGAGGATACATACATGGCGGTAGTAGAGTGTATACGCTTGATGGCGCTAATACATTTACTTTGATGAAACACAAGCTTTTCAGACACACGCGAAAACGCCATCATGATTATTATAATGCAGTACTGCGATGATATCCAAGTACATCGATTTATATAATGCATGAGGCAGTGGGAGGCTGTGAAGGATCAGGGTCCATCTAAGCTGCAGACCTCCGAAGGACGAAGCTCCTTTGTTGTGTAAAGGGAACAGCGTATAATAGTCAGTAAAAGTCTTTTGCTCTGGGTATAAAATGTAATATGTGCAATGCGGTTATATGGTTTATTGAAGTATAATGCATTGCAAGCAAGGTCAAGCCGCCAGAAGAAAACGGTTTCAGTTGTCACATTAAACATTTACTGTTTTCACATATTTAAAAATATTAGTGAATGCTAGAAAGGAAATGCGTCATAGGTTATAAACTGGTGCAGCACTGTGATGTTGTCACGAGATTTAAGCAGGTTGAGCACTAATCATGTAATCATGCACTGCGGAAAAGAACTCGATGTCAATGTATGCATTGGAGGGGAAATTCGCTTGTTTTGAATCTATAGACTAAAGGCATCCCATCACTTCGCACACCGGCTTGACGCGACCAATTCTTGTGAACGCAGCAAAAACCAAACGATGCAATATAAAACGGAGGCACTTCATGATTTGACAGCCTCCATTGCAACAACGCTAAGTAATTAAATCAATCCACTTGGCATATGCACACCAATAAATAAGAACACAAAGCATGTTTCTAGTGGCCGAGTAATACATATTTTTAAATTCTGCCGAAAAAAGCCCCGAACACGTTTTATTTATTATTTCTGAAGGAATTCTTGACCAGATTTCTATTACACTATATTTTATCATTGTAACACCTGAGTTTGAACGTGCTTTTGGTAAAGCAAATTGTCGAGTTTTGGTTTGTCTTGTATTATACGGATGAACATCTGTAATGAATTTAGAATAACTTTTAAACGTAACAGTTAGCTGAGAGTTAGTATGTTTGTACATGAATTTGCTCACTTCAAGATTGTAATACTTATACAAAGATCTTACGTTAAAATGTAGCAAAGAGAGATCTTTTGACATCAACATATCAACATGGCTCACAAAGTCCGTACGTGTAGTATACTGCGAGAGAGGTAGCGATAGATCGTTTTCAGAGTAGTTGTTGCTACTTGTTAAGCATTCACAGTCAGGAAACAATTGTGCATTGCAGTGTTTACAATCATTCATTTAGATTTAGGTGGGAAGCACATTTTTGCATTGCTGCGCCAGTAGCCATGTATTGAGAACAGATAAAGCATTCCAAGATATAATATTAGTACACTTGCGTATGCATTTTACTCTGGCAGTTTGTTGTTCAAATGTAAGTAGTCGTTTACATTGAATGTTTGGTTTCAGAATTCACGGAAGGTAATATCTTTGTGGTAGAGTTAGATATTAAGTATTTTGCCGTAGACCATCTGTTTATAATCAAAATTAATTCCGTGTTTGAAGAGATTATCAGGTGAAGTTACGGTGACCCATTTTTGAGATGTCTTGAGCTTGGCTTTTATATTGCCATTTCGAGTGTAGCAAGAGGTAAATGTATCAGAACAGGATTTTTGCATGTACTTCAGTAGTTTGTATCGCAGAGGTGTGAGATCCCCATTTACAAACATAGGTGTAGGAGCAGTCAAACTTTTGGGGGTGCAAATAATTTTTGCCCAAATTTCCGCAAACTTGCCCGAAAAAAATCCAAAGAAACTGACCTCAAAAAAGGGGGGCGCATTTTTTCACATCAAGGAACTTCAAGCACCATTTTTGCCCAAATTTCACCAAAGCTTGCCCAAATTTCTCCTAACTTTACCGAAAACAACTAAATTAAAATGTGACCTCCAAAAAACAGCGTCTTCATTTTCATTTTGCGTGCCATTTAAAATCAACGCACATACAGCAATTTTGCGAAGGTTTACACATATTTTGCCCAAATTTCCTCAGAGTTTGCCCGGATTTTCATCAAATCAAAACTTTTCGGGGTGCGATTGCCCCCCCTGCATCCCCGCCTCCTACATCAGTTTTGACGAAGACGTGCTTTTGATTTTACAAAACTAAAAACTGCTGTATGTGCGTTGAATTTACAACGCTGTCTGCCTCCAACATTTTTCAGATCCCCTTTGTTGGTAAGAAACTCGTTTCGTTTTTTGTATGACACAAATCTTACAGTAGTTGGACATGGTTTCTCCTTGTTTCTTCTTTCTTGTCGTAGCCGATGTACTCTCTGTACATCATTATTTTGGAGATCGATTTCGAGTTCATCTGCTGTTTCAAACAAGACCTTGTCCTCATCATGGTTGTCTTCTTTGTCTTCTTCTACTCCATAAATAAGAGTATGTTCTCCACTTATGTTCTTGCCTGTCAAGTTGCAAAACAATCGGATTTGCTTTCTGAACCATCTCATTGCGTAGCTGTACTTTTTCTTCTTCAAGCTGATTCAACTTATTATCATGTGCAACCATCTTTTTTTGTATTCTATTTAGTTTGTTTTCAAGGTTTTGTGTGATATTAGTTAGCTTGTCCAGCTTTTCATTCTGGATATGAATTAGCTTGTACAGTTTTTCAATCATGTTTCTGATGGCTTGCCATATTTGCTTGACAATTTTTTCTTTTGAAGTTGATTTTGTCCATGCAGCCTCGTTGCATCATTATATTTAGTTTCTTCATATGGTCGATTACAGACCGGCAAAATCAGCAGTAAGTTGCAAATTATTTAAGTATTACTTAAATTATTAGCTACACTATCCGCTCTCTTATTCAAATAGAATGTTGATAAAGATTTTCAACGTTAATAAGGAAATTTTATAGATCCGTTATATTTTCATGTACATCACGCGAACTGCAGCCAGTCATCTGACAATGCGAATAGCCGTGGACACGTCATAATATGCAGAGCAGGGGTGGGGGGAAAATCGGGGCATTCTGCAGGGTTTTGTGCGGCCGAAGACTGCAAAAAAGTTAGAAAAAGATCAATTGTTTGTTTTCATTAACCGTGCTGTCTATATGTTGTATTATCTGAGAGCGCAACACCCGATTTTGAAAGGTGCGACCTTTCCATTTTATGGCCCACTAATGCGGGCCCTCTCTAAAAAGTTGGCCAGCCACTTAGTTAGACTCATTGCTTGGCAGCCGGTGTTTCCGCGAAATACTGGTGTGCCGTGAGACGATGTTGGGTTAAAAAGTATAATCACACNCAGTCCCGGAACCATGAGGANCAACCGTGAATTATCCCCCGAAATTTTCAANAACATGTTTACTTGGTAGATACATATCAACAAGTTACAATCCATTTGCCCCGCCACCCAAAAATAACACAACAACAAGTTGCAATCATATCGCCCCCTCGGAAAATATCAGCTGGTTTCGGTCCTGAGCATACGCGTGTTAATTAACATAAGAAGGGGAAAGCATCGGTGCCTTAATTTGCAAAATTTCCCAGTGTTTGCCCGAGGCTTAACTTTTCATATATTTGGAATATTGTGTGCTTCAGCGTTACTAAGCCGTTCAGACAAGCTTACGAGATTGGCAGCACACACGATCAGCGATACCTCTATATACGCTGTCTACTATGTTAGGGCCTCAAACACGCGGCCCGCGGGCCACCTGTGGCGCGCGAGGGCATTTTGTGCGGCCCGCGATGCTTTTTGGGAATTTTGAAGTAATCAACCTTTAAGTTATTTAGTCTATTCACCGGTGTTCAAAAGCTCTCGGCCAGCGAGTGAACATGTTTTTTTTAACGAATGTAGAGGCGGCTAGAAATGATTTACTAATAACTCACGACACCTTTCACAGAAAATAAAATATAAACGTTGTTTCCAGTAAGGTTCAGGTACCGCCATTGTTTTGCCAGTGTCATACCACGACCATCGGGTTACTTTATAAGTCCTCATTTGGCTATCGGAGCGATGNGGGCTTGAGACCCCTGGACTATGCCGATGGAAAGAGCGTCTTACTTCGGGGNGGGGGAGGTTGAAATTCAGACGAAGATGCTGTCGTAGCCTACAATAGATTTTCTAAATTCGCTCTTCACCGTTGTTCACGTTGTTTGTGAATGATGTGTTCTTCCTGTTACATACCAGATGTGATAAGGTTACTATGGAAACACTTTCGAAGTGTGCCTTTGAAACTTTTTGACAAACAGAAATTTGAATAAACCGAGATAGTCACGGTCTCTACCTTAAATATTTCAAAGCAGTTGTGACAATCACTACACAACGCGGTTTTAATCGCCACCTTGCCTAGCTGCAGTAAACCTTTAATTTTAAACGTTATTCCAGAGTAGACAGCCACAAATTTGCGCGACTTTGCTGCATTGTTTGTAGTTGGAAACCGAGTAAGTTATTTAGTTAGGTCTCGAATGCTGTGGATTTCTACAGATTGAAATGGCACAGGTTGAAATGGCACTGCGACAATAGTTTGCGGAGCGGATTGCAGTCGTAAGTGCTTGAATAAATTTTTCATAGCATTAACACCGCTATTAATCAGGAAATTGTTTTATGTCCCAGTAGTCAAAAGACTATAGGTTTTAACTTGCATAAATAGTCCTTGCCATTAAACAATAATCATAGGAAAACATATACTCGAAAATACGTGACTGCTGGTGTGTTTGAAAACATGCAGTTCTGCCGGTTCACCTAACTCGCCACAGTTCTCTCATCATTGTGAACAACGCAGGTAGAAGCGAAGTGATCAGAAAAAGCATAATGAGCTTATGTCCTGATTGCGGTGTCTGTTGCTGGCCTATTTGTCCTAATGAATCCCCGCTTCGAAGTTAAGTGAATCATCACTGTTGTTTTCATGCACAACACTTGAATGAAAACTTTAATTATCTTGTATTTAATGTGTGTGAAATGGATGGTAGGTTTACAGAAAACTTGATATAAAGTCAAACCGGCAGCGTGTTCGGAATCGACTAAACATTGATGGCAGTCCCCCATCACGTTTTTCTCAATTTATGTGACTTGTGTTTTTTTATGAATTCTGAAGCTGCGGAGCTTTTTGAAACTGTAACCTCAACCTTCCAAAAATTCCAGAAATCCTCGATGTGCTGTTGGGTTTCGACACATTTTTAACTTTTCTCAGGCAATCAACGTAGATGTTATCGTGGCGACCAAACAACGTGAGCTGACAACACCTCAAGTTTATTTTCGATGTCGTCGTTTCAACGAAAGTGAAAGGAATCTCAAAATATTTGGGGCTGCTGCAGAAAATGTTGCCAGACACGAGCAGGTGTCTTGTGCCTAGCTCTCTAGTGCACCCAGGTGTAAACTTGTGTGATGATTGCAGACGTAAAATCAAAGCACGGAAGTTACGACGTGAACTCCAAAATAACGACTGCATATAAATTATTCCAAGCATAGATGCGTTACTGGATTAAAATACTCAATGTCACATGAAAAAATTTTGAAAGCACTCGGAGTTAGAGAAAAGTTTCGGTGGCCATTTCACGTGGCAATCCCTTCCTTTAGCCCGAGGTTGCTCTGCATCTCTGATAATTTTGCTTCTTAATGCTCTAAACTCGTCAGCAGTGTAACGCTTTTCTCCGCGTCATTATTTTCTTCGTGTTTTGTACACGTATTTGGTGTTTTATAACCACAAGGTTGTTTGTAATTATGCTACACAGCGACTATGTGAAGATGGCAGTTGTCCACGTTAGCAATTTTTATGTTTGTTTTTGCGAACCACCTATAAACCATGTGAAACGTAGCTGACAATCTGGATATTGTTTGGCGTTTGGTCAGACAGTATCCGAAATTTCCAAAACGACTTGATGCCTATCGGGCCCCAAATGCTAAGTTGCCGAATAAATTAAAGTTTGATTTTAATAAAATCAAGACATGATTCATTGCGCCATTTAACGCTATTTCAACGACACAATATTAGCATCTCAATGTAAGATCTGCATTAGAAAGTAAGACCAGCAGTTTGTTGACTTTTGGTAAATTGCAGTATTGGATAGTTTATTCCCCTCATGCTTGCTTCACGATCCACGAATGCGTTCTTGTTAAACACATGCATGGCCGTGGCCATTAACTACTCATAAATATATTATGTGCTAAACAGCATGGAATGACGCCTCGTGACTGGGGATAAAAAGACTGAGAAAAAGCTGCCCTGCTACGATCTAGGCTTGTTTTGGTTTCTCCCGTGTATCTTTTGTTGCAGTCATGGCATGGAATGGAGTAACAACGCTTTGTCGAAATTTGTAATCGCGGGGTCTTTGACAGAAGTAAGAAGGTTGTCCAGCTTTCTCGCTGGTTTTAATCCGACTTGCATTTTTTGGGTTTTNAACAGATCCGGAATTAGCTGATGCGGGGCCCTAATCCACTTGTGAGCCCCCTCTCCTATTGCTACGAAGGAAAAATGGAAAAAACGTTGATCAACTTGCGTAAAGCCGAAAATGACGACATGGACGCTCTCAAGTAAGCTCAATAAATATTTTCTAAATCCTTACTAGAGTTCCCCGCGATCACCGCGTGTGTTGCTGCCTTCGACGCAAAAGCGTTCAATGACGAGAATGGGCATCCGCCAGGGGGGCAAAACGAGCATTTGTCCCCCCCTGGAAGTTGGGGCTAAGAACCAAAATTTTCTAGAAAACTTGACGTCAGCACTCAATTCCGATTAATGGATTTGTTTATTGCAGTGACAGTTTGTTTGCCGGTGTGACACTCACGCTACACATGAACCTTACGCGGGTTCACTGTTCTGGTGTCATGCAGTGGTGAGCTTGCAGTTCACTCATGTCCGCTCCTTTGCCTGCAGGGGCAAGTTGCCAAACCTGCAAGCAGATTGTTCTACTGTTGGTCTTTATTGTGTAACAATAACATAGCAAAAAATATTTAAATGTTCACTTCAAGTTAGGATAGTCGGCGTTTTGCGCGTGTGACTGTTGAACGCAAACATCTTGGCAGGTAAAGCAGCGAGACAGTTACTGCTGATAGCGATAAGCCACATGTTTTTATACTGTGTGAAAAGAAGCTTGAGTCAGTCTGTAGCAATGCTTCCACAAATTTGAAAAATCCATTGCTTGTTTTGTGTGAGAGTGTAACTGTAACCAATGCGCCTGACCAGGCCCGCAACCAGGGTGGGGGCAACAAGGCAATTTCCCCCTACAATTTTCACAAACCTGTTCAGATGTTAGGTACAACAAGTTACCATCATCCCCTGCAAGTAGTACAACAGCACGTTACAATTATTTTGCCCCCTGAAAATATCACCTGGTTGCGTCCCTGTGCCTGAGTGAATAGCTTAACCAAACTACCTTATGCAGGCTTCTTTTCACACAGTATAAAACTACGCGGCTTGTTATTTATGCAGGCGTGTGGACATACGCCTTAATCGTCAAATTTTATTTCTAACTTCTGAGTAAGTGCAAAGCTGTATTTGCTGTGGCGCGTTTTCACAATTTGTCTACTCATTTTTAAAAATCTTTCGCGTGTTCTAACTTTAGTAAGTTGTGTGATATTCGTGTCAACATACAGGCCTACTCAGGCCCGTAGCCACCGTGGGGCATTCGGCAGCAGCGCCCCTCAAAATTTTTTGTGCCTCCACATTTTGTTGTTACCCGAAAAAATGTTTTAAACGTATAATGAAAACAAAAATCTTGCTCCCCTAAAAATATATTTTTCCCCCGGCTATGGGTCTGGGTCCACTTCTCATTGCTTGAAACAGTTTTGCGAGAGTGTCTTACTTTCTTGTTGTTTCACTGCTCATGTTGTTCTGGCCGTTGATTATTCTTAAATTATGTCTTATGTGTAGAAAATGCTCGAAAAATGGATATTAGGCACTTTATGACATGATAAAACATTTCTGATAGCCANTGACGTAGCGAGGCTAAACTCCGCCCGGGGCCGACCATAAAAGTGCCGCCCATTTTCACCCCTCAAATTTGCTTACAAAAAATCAAAATGAAAGAACATAATGTTTCGTGCTTATTTAAAGACATAAGGATTAATAAAGCATCTTGAAATCACAATCAAACACTCACAACTGAAATGGGTCTTGTTTTTCATTGTTGATTATGAGTCTTGCATTTTATGCCTGTCGCTACTTTTGTCATCCTTAATTTTTCTATTTTTTGCTTTCGTTACATACGCATATACGAACCCGACATGTTTCGTCAAATTTTCTTCCTTATTAGTTTTTAGTTTCCGGCAAGCCCACCGCATGGCTTTTCGATAGTTTTCTCAGTCCAGGGGATCAAACGAAAAAATTCAGGGATGTCATGGCGGCATACCTACTTTGCAGATGTAAATATGTATGTAGCCTATGTTAAAATTTCGTGTAGCATCTCCGTCTTTTACAAAAAAAAGTAGCTGTACTGCATACAGCAGGCTATAATAATACATCTGATTATATGATTTCAGCGATGTAGAGGACGTTTCATTGTTCACTTCACGTTTCAGTAGTGGTTTGATCCTGTTAGAATATTTCAAACGCTTTAAACGTTAACTTTGGCGGAACTTGCGCGGAGCCCTCAATGGGTACGGGGACCCATTTTGAAAAATATCTCAAACAGGTTTAAAACCGGATTTGTTTGCGAAGCGCTGGTTTGCAGCCTTCATCGTGACTTACGCACTTGGTCTAGCTATTAGACGTCTTCCAATTACACATGCATAGCGTTATTCCTATCCTTAGATCGTTACCAACAGAACCATCGCCAGAAGGTCTTCAGGTCTTCTGGCGAATCCACCCAATCTTGAATTGGGGGACTTCACGTTTGTGCCGGGGCGATTGACATTCTAAAATTTACAAAAAGTCCACTGATTTATAGTGTTTCACTTTACACATTGGGGGGACTTGGAGCTTCTTTTGGGGGGCTAAGCCCACCAAAGTCCACTGTGTCGACGGGACTGATTACCAACAGATGTCTATTTCGAAAACTGCCAGGTGGGACATACGCCTTTTGGATCCTCTGCAGTGATTACAACGTCTTACGTTCGACGGTAACTGCGTTGAGCAACGTTATTCTGTACAGCCGTTGCCATGCTGTACAACCATTTCGATTAACGCCCTTTTTAGTAAAAGCCTTAACCACAATCATATATAAACATATCTTTTACCCTTGCGCTAGGTTTTCATACCAAGGTTGAGCAACACCTTTTATAAGCTTAATGAATTTTTCTATTATTGCAAATGTTAAGTATATCGTTGAACAAAGGAGACTTTTACGAAACTCACACTGCCTATCGGCTGGCACTGATTCACTCTACTTGCAGTTCCAACCGACAATCTGAGCTCTAAATTACCCACGCAAACGCACCAACTGCACTAACCCGCTTCAAGAACGTCATTTTCCGACACCATTATGTCATGCAGAAAAAGAGCAGTTGTATTGAATGAAGCAACGTTACTTTTGCACTGTTCTTCACTTCAACCGCCAAAATTTAATATTGATAACCCCACCTAATGACTAGGCTACAGCTTATGGCACTTATTGAAAACATCCCACTGAACATTAAAAATTAGCATGAGATGTGCCAAGAAATGTTTTTTATAATTTTGGCGACGGCAATTGGCGGTATGCCAACGCCTGAAATATGCTTATTACCGGGACAGTTGAGATGCTCTTGCCCAAGGAGCGCTACAGCGATTCACTCAGTGGCAGGAGCGCTACAGCGATTCACTCAGTGCCCGTGGATCGAACGCCCAACCTTCCCATTGAGAGGCGGACGCTCTACCACTGAGCAAACTCTACCACTGAGCAGATGGTTAGTCTCAGCAGAGCTTTTGCAGTTGATGGCAAAATAGACACTACCCACTTAAATGTGAATGTAATTATATAATTTCCCAAATTTTGAAACTTTTTGCCCAAATAATGGCCAATTTTCTAGCACTGGGGATGCGACCGATTCCCCTGCATCCCCATGCCGTACGCTTATGTAGACGTTTGAGTAAACATTTCATCAATTTGCTCACTCCACAGGCAAACGTGCCGCCCGGGGCCCGCGGCTCCCCTTACTACACCACTGCTGATAGCCGAAGTGTAGAAAACATTTCAGACTACAGATTGAGAAGTGACGTTCAACCAGCACAGAATAATTAGAGCACCACAAATGTATTTGTGGATAATTCAAGTCCAATTCAGACTTAGTTGTCTTCAGTTGACAATCATTTGAATTATATTGAGTTATACGCCAATTCAGCAAATGCTGTGACAGAAACTGCACACTTTTGGCAAACTCGTATACACCTCCACCGGAATACGAGTTCGAAAAGGATGCGAATGGAGCGCGTGCTTTCATGAGGAATTTTCTTAGCGGTGTAGAAAGAGTAAAACGTTCTGTGAACGTCCATTTGCACTGCATCGTCAGCAACCTGTGAACGATAAGCAAAATGTCGACATTGCCCTCCCTTGGAATAATTTCTGCAGTTGTGGTAATGGTGTTTGGTTGGTGGGAATAGGATTTTTGATTTCCGTAGGTGAACCAAATTTGGCCAAACACATCGCCTACATATTTTTTATCTGTGCTCAACAGTAGCATTTTAAATATACTGTTTCCTAAGGCAAAACACCTGCACATGTGTGTGGCGGCATAAAGGCGTTAAACCACATATGAGTGAGGAACAGGTTGCAACCCGCTTACCACTGCTGTGAAAATCTCGTACACATGCCCTAATCATGAGCAAACGTCGAAACTACTAATCTGTGAGGATCAAGCACCGGAAAAAGTGAAAACACATTGATTGTTGACTGAGACTTTTGTGCAGTCAACAAACCAGTGGCGTAACTAGACTAGGTTTGAGCTAGAGGGGAAACGTAGCTGAAAGAGGCCCACTGTCCTCTGGGACCTATTCAACACCTCAGAAAATAATTGAGAAATGATGGTGACTCCAGGTGTGGATGCCTATACTAAAACCCCAAATCAACGGAAAATAATTCGAAAAACGCAAAAAGAAAGACAACCTACTAAAACCCAATTAAAAGAATACTACGACCGGAATAAGCTAAGTGGGGGCCTGGTTTTCACATTTGTCTGGCCAGGGGAGTCAAATCGCCCCTCTTCCCCTGGAGCCAGAGAGAAAAACGCAGAATCCTGCCAGAGTCGACTCCGCCACTCCGGTTCTGTGGTCACCTCTGCTCTTGAATGTTTCAGGTCTCGTCTTCGTCTCAAAGGCTACAGGTCTCGGGGACACGCCTATTGCCTTGAGACTTTGAATACTGCAAAGATATGGGTTAGTGCAACTTCTGTAATTGGAAGTGTTTTTGTCTGCTGTTTCTGCATGTAAGAAACAACTAAAGCAGGTAGGAAAAATGCCAGAAATTCGAAAAAATAACTTTCGAAGTGGTGATGACATTTTTTAGAAAATGTTTAGAAAAAATTCGGAAAAATCCACAAATTTTCAAGTCTCGAGTCTTGGTCTGAAATTCCAAGTTTCGAGTCCCGGTTTTGGTCTCCGAGTTTTTGATGAAGTCTCGGTCTCGAAGTTTTGACCAGGCTTCGGTCTTTTTGAAGTTTAGGTCTCGCCTACAAAACTGGGAAACACAGTTAAATATGCTCATTTGATTATATTTTTACAACAAGAAGAGGAGCCAATTATCATTAACTACTTCACAGGTTTAACAGGGTAATTCGCATTACAATATTCGCAGGCAATTCAAATCATCAATTAACTTTAAAAGGCTTCAGCATAATCGATTTTAGCAAACTTGCAAGTGATTTAAAATTTCATACTAACAATCTTCAGGCTTTCTCAAGAGCTGAAAATGACACTACCGACGGAGTATTTAAGAGTAGTCAACCTAACAATTAATTGATTATTTCTACAGCAGTGTTTCTGCAAAGAAATGAAAAGACCATCATGGCCTATAATGCAGTAATAAACAGTACGAAAGTGAAAACAATCAGAAACTCAAATTAGAAACGCTTGTTCCTTCTGTTGGTGCAAATCTTCAAACAAAAATCACGTAATCACTTGTTTAAGGATTATAAACGCCTGAAAATCCTCACAAAAGGACTGAAATATTGAAGTTAAAAAAAAGACAACCGATATTTTTTAAACACATATTTCGCAAAAAAATCACTACATTGCAGTAAAAAATCACTAGATCACTAGGTCAGTCTACAAATCATTAGATCAAGTGAAAAATGACTAGGCGTGGCACCAGTGGTAACGACTGACTCGAGTCGCCAGATGCAGCTCCTTAAACCTACCCAGATTCTCAAAAAAGAAACTGCCTTCTTTAAGATGTTGTGCAACGCCCACCAGAGATGAAATCATCAGTCCGATCCAATCCTGATTCGCCCATGTGAAACCATGTGTTTTTATTTTGCCTCATGAGGCAAACGCACTGTTGGAGCTATTTTGCCTAAAGACAATTACGATTGGTTGAAGGCAAAACAATTTCAGCAGTGCTTTTTGCCTCATGAGGCAAAATAGACACAGCCTTTTGACATTTCCAAAATTTAACAAGGCAGTGTCTTTTTGCCATCAGAGGCAAAAACACTGCTGGAGTTATTTTGGCATTATGCGAATCCGATTGGTTGAGTTGGTCAAGTGACAAGCACGACAGACTTAGATCAGTATATGGTCTTTGTCACGTGACCTAAAGCCCTAAACCTAGCCCTAAACCAAAGCCTAAACCATAAACGTGAGTGTTTTGAAGTTTTGCCACACCAAGCTTTTTATTAGCCAATTTGTTTAGTAACAATGGTTCCATTTTAACACCATCCAGGATTTCNCATTCATAATTTCATTTATTAATCCTAGTCATTGTTGCACTTTAACCACACCTAACTAGCAATGCAAGCCTACAAACTAAAACAGCANTTAAAACAACAAACTGGCTTAAACTATCTCACAAATTTTGAAATGACTTACTTAAAATTCAATCTAACAAGTCAATGTTATAAAACAACAATTTTGCGTATCTTGTTCAAGAACGAAAAAAGCTAACTGACCTGGTATCGGCCAGCAACCAGTCAATACAGGCTCACGTAAACTAGGCGTGAAGACAGCAGGACATGACTGCAGACCACATCGAAACAGCTAGCTTGCTCTAGCTAGTCTAGACTACAGATCACAGTAGGCCTACTCTAGCTAACCCTAGTCTAGGTACGTAGCAAACAACTGCCATAATGTATACTGAAAGAACCAGCAACAAACTCATGCTGACAAACTTGGCGTGTTCAATCAGTGGGGCATGGGACTACATCATAGACACACTTGGCATCATTGTCCAGATTTAATCTGGACTCCAGAAGATTGAAAAGATCTGAATAGCAGAGATGAGCACTGGACTTGGATTGGATCCGGACTGTAAATCTCTTCAAAATTTAGGAACCGGACCGGATTTGGACTGAGTTAATGGAAAGGAAATGCGGCATTTATGTTGTGAAAAGGTTGCATTTTTCAAATATTTTGGACTTCATTTGGACTTGGACTTTGCATTTGAAAAATTTTTTGGATTGTGGTTGGACTTGGACTGAGTTTTAAAAGATCACGACTGGATCTGGATTGCAAAATTTGACAGTCCGCTCATCTCCGCTGAATAGATGCTTCCGAAGATACTAAATGAATGATTGTGCAATGTGCAACTTTTTCCAAGAGTCTGAATCCTCGAAATATTGAGAAAAGCGTTTCGGACATCCTTATCTGTATCCGGTTCCCTTTTGAAAGTAGTTTTTAGATATCCATATCCGGTTGCAGACTCACTATGCTGCCGGATATCCAACCGGAAAACCGGATAGTTATCATTTCTGCTGTCTACTGTCTGGCACAGGCGGCCGGAGTAACTTTTTCAGACTCCGACTCCGCTCCTGTTCCAAAATCGTTGAATCCGGATCCAGAAATTTTTCAAATTTGAGAATCCGCCTCCTGTTCAAACTCTGGATACCACGGATCCAACTGGGAATTTACCCATATTTTCACTTAAGAAATGACTAGGCAGACTCCTGCTACTGCCGAAATTGAAAAGTGATTCCGGTGTCAAGCGAAATTTCTGACTTGCGAAATTTCTGACTTCACGCCATGTGCGCATGCGCAGAGTAATATTATGCATATCAAATACGCTGAGAAAACTGATGATTAGGGCTTAGGGATTCGTGTTTAGGTAAGTGTGTCGGGTTATGGTTTGGGTTAGGGTGAGAAAAAGAAGAATAGTAGAGGTCTGAGCCTAAGTCCAAAAATGTTCAGTTGTCAAGGTTATTCCCGTCCTATTAGCTTGTTGTGGGTTCCCGACATCTAGACAAAATGTTTTAATTTACACCACACACATCAAAGAAGTAAACGCCAAACTTATTTTCTTTATTCTGAGAAGCAAATAACTGACAAACAATAACAGGTCAGAAATTTCGCAGAAGTCAGAAATTTCTGACCTGTTGCTGTTTGTCAGTTATTTTGCTTCTCAGAATAAGAAAATAAAGTTTGGAAATTACTTTTTTTATGTGTGTTGTCCAAATTAAACATTTTGGTTGGATGTCAAGTACCCACAACAAGCTAATAGCACCGGAATAACTTCAACCACTGAAAAAATT
>JGI24158J21664_10005654_pt1 | contig 16367 bp, 8 predicted proteins | sample Ectturendosymbi3_FD_21664 | JGI IMG/M metagenome (IMG submission 21664)
GACTATTCTAATCACAAGCAATTTTTCCTTTACAAGGCTTTTGCTTCCATAACTTCAGCCCCCCCCTTAGAAAAATCCTGGCTGCGCCCCTGCCTGGAAATGGCGTGTGTTTTTATTTCTCGAGTTTGTTTTTAAAGTTGTAAGTGCAAGTAGCGATCCCTAAAAACTGTACAGAAAAGTTTGGCAAATGACAACGAGCTTGTCGTTTTTAGAAAAAGATTGGCTGAAAAAAGTAAACTCGGGAGGACCCGGCCCGACACTCAGCTTGGTCCAAGAAAACAACGGCCAGCCAAGCCTCAAGCGCAGGCCCGAACGGGCCGACTCGGACGAGGAAGGCGGCGTCGCGTCGAAAGTTCCCGCCCCGCCAATCAACGACATCTACAGATCGAGACAGCAGAAGCGGGTCAAGTAAACGCTGCAATCGCGACCTGCGGCATTGCCGGCAGTTCTTTTTAAATTTCGTCACTGCCTTCGCGCCGTTGCACATGGTGCCGTTGGAGAAGCGCTGCGCGTTGCGCCGCTGGACTTCGATTGGTGTCTGTGAATGTCACTGGGCTCGCGCGCTCGAGCGTTTAATAAACTTCCTTTGCAATTGCTGCGTCGTTCGCTCGTACCTGAAGCCAAGACAGGGTCAAGCCGTTACGGTTGCTGGGGGGTTGTGTAACTATTTCCTTCCGTCGGTCGACCGCCATTTCGTCATAGGGTCCAATGGGCCGCGTGTGAACAAGATCAGGGCAATGTTGTCGCAACTGTTACGTGGCCAACCTCAACGTTGCTGAGTTTAGCTGTACACTTTTTTTTATAGAGTTTGTACACGAAGGCAGTGGCTTAACCAGAGGTTTGAACCAGGGGGGTCAAAACTTAGCTGAAGGAGCCCACTGGCTACCGTAAGGTGGCACTAACCAGCACTCAGAAAAAAGTTTGGAAATGATAGTGAATCCGGATGTCTATAGCTTACTAGCAAAAAAAAACACGAAATCACCCCGAAAAACGCAAAAAAATACAACTTGCTAAAAACCAAAAGAATAACGTACTAAATATCAAATGCAAACTAAGCGGCGCCCGGTGTTTACATTTAGTTTGCCAGGGGGCGGCTTGANCCCCGTCAGCTACGCCAGTGCGTGAAGGTGTCAGGCGAAATTAGAACGAGGTAAATTGGAGANGCGGTGAAAATCTACATAATATGATAACGTGATTGTTAGGAGGGCAAAAGACCATACAATCCGTTATGGCGACTGTCAGCCTGAACCCAGCCTAACAAACAATCCATCAACCTTCACACCATCATGCAACCGCAGTTGAAGTTCAACAGAGCTGAGATGGAATGGGATGCAGCGGCTGGCGTTACATGGCAGTGTTTTTGTCAAGATGCACTAACACTGATAAACGAGGACTCCTTATTTTACTATACGGGTCAGTAAAAGTAGGGTATAATGCTACCCATAATTCGCATACGTCTTCCTGGGACACGTGACATCCGTTATTTCGAGACAACTATTTTCTTACTTTCATATGTCCCTTGTTAATAACTTTTGCAAAAAAATGGTATGTGCCCAGCGAAACGTACATAAACACATTTTATGCAGGATACCACCAAAATATGATTTTTAGAGGGGATTTTTTGTTTGTGCGTGGAAAGCGTCATGCACGTGTGAGATCCGTTTTTTTTTTCAAATCAAGTCATGGTGTTGGGAGACTCTTCACATATGAGGTACAGTGTTGGTGGTCATATCTGGCCAAACAGGTTTTGCACTTAAAAATGCATTGAAATGTTAACTTTAGTAAATTGTCCAAAATTTGGCACACATCAGGTAACCCTGGGTAGTATAGTACGCATACATCCTATGTATAGGTTTTCATGGACATTTTTTAAAAAAAAAAACTCTAGCACTATTCCATTTTGTCTCTGAAAATCAGAAGCCATGGAAGCACAGTTTTCTAACATTTTTCTAAGTATATGAAATCAACAAAAAAGCAAGACACTGGGTAGTGGACCCCAAGATTCCTGAGCAGGGTTAACATTAATAAGCGCGTGTCACGCATCAACGATCTACATGTTTTATCCAAACAATTCAGGCGCAAATGAAAGAAGATTTAACGTCTGCATCTAACCTGAGTTAGTGAAGTTGATCTAGCACAGGGCAGAAAATTTATCGTAATTCACGCTAATTTAACTTTCTCAGTTTGTTGCTGCCTCGTTTAGAAGCTGCTTAAACTTAATGCAAGCTCACACGAAGTGTCCTTGCACCTGGGGTGGAATGATCTGAAGGTAATTTGCTTTTCTGAACAGATTTCACCAAGAGTCTCAAACCGATCTATTATGTGTTGAAGCTTCAAGATTCTTTAGAGCGCTCGCCATTAAATAGGTCGCCGCATTGCTTCAGTCACCTGTTTTTAAGTGGTTGTGTTCATCGGCGCTTTAGTTGGCAGCTGGGTTTGTCTGGCGGTGCGGAAGGTTAAATTGGCTTGTAACATCTCGTAAACATAACAAACCTGATGTTCATAATGAATGCCCCCAAAATACGTTTTTGCCCAACTTGCAATGCAAGCCAACTTTTCCAGCAAAACAAATTTTGCCCGACTAGCAACAATTTTATTTAGAAATTGAAGTTTTTCAACTGCTTACAATTACGATCACGCTTATACGAAAATCGTGCATGGATAAACACAAGTTCAAGATATCTTCATTATATATAACGGTATTTTTGTAATTACTATCAATGTTTCGGTAGTTTTGGCGTTATACTGACTGTTGTCATCGATTTGATTTCGTTTGGCTGGAAGTACTTGCTGCCAGTCAAGAAATTGTTCCTACTTTGGGTTTTCAACCCTAAAATTTCGTGTTTGGGTGAAAGCAAAAGGCGTCAGGACGAAGTCTGAATTGTGTCTTTTTCAGGGTGTTTGATATGAATATAACGATCAAGGGGCGCTGCTGCAGCAATTCATTAAGTGGTCAATTAGTGAGGTATCTTTGTCATAAACCACTTTATTGTAAAACTTACTTTTTCGTTTCCTCCTACGTGTTTTTCCAATTAGTAATCCTTACATCATCTTCAAACATTCTGCAGCCCAAAGTCTTTTCTCGGATTGTTCGTACAATGTTTATATCATCATTTCAATAATTCATTTACTTCATCGATGCTTGTATTGACCATTTTTTGTCAAACGCTTTATTACGAGTCAGCGGAACACTGCCCAACGACGTCATAAACCTTACAAAATCTACACACATGCTTTGGCTTTACGCTTGCAGACGTTCAGTGTCATGTTTGTGTCACATTGAGATAAAAGTTCCAAGCAATTGACGAGCTTTCATTAATACGTAATCATGACGCGCTGCTCTTCTTTCGTGCAAGGATTTTGTCTCCGTTCGGAACGTTGGTCGGACACACATTAAATAAATCATCAGGTGAAAACTTCAGAGACGCGTATCTTCTGCTGCATCCCAGCACCGGGTGACTGCAGCCGTGTTTCATTCTGGATCTGAAAACACGACCATGTATTTACACAGACTCAAAGACTGCGCCAAGTTTACAATTCTCGCTATCAGGCGCAGATTTCCCATACAGGCTTTCGCGGCTATAGCCTAGGACGGTAGAACTGCCAGCAGCGGGAAAGTTTTTCAAAAGTTTTTCAAAAGTTTTTTTTGAGTTGATTTGCTTAGGCATTTTGCAGCACCCATTCTAGAGTTACCTGCCTGTCTGTTTTTCCTGTTTCAGTGCATTCCGGTGACTGGGAGGTAAGGTGGTTGTGACTAAAATCCACGCAATTTTTTCAAAAATTGAATGCGGACAAAATTTTCCTCTTGCGTGAAAAGGGAGCACCAAAATTTCTGTAGCCTATGGGCGGCCAGCACTAGAAATCTGGCCCTGCTCGCAATAAAAAAATAAAACTCACGCCCTTTCGTGCTGCAGTTATGTATTCGGAGCCTTTTGCGCGTGTTGATACGAGTGAGTTAAAAACTTTGCCCGAAACGAAAAACGCTCAAAGGGAAAATGTGAAGAGATCAGCTTTCTATATGTGCAGATTTTATAAATTATCTGAGGACAATACAGTTTCCACGAAAAGACTGGCAAACGAAATTATGAAATACTGAAGAAACAAAAACAAACGGTATCTTTAAACGAAAGTTGAAAAATATTTTTACAATAATATTGCTGTTGTCGCACATTTTAGGTCAGGCGCCTTGTCTGCGCGTGAAAACGTAGTATTTTCATATTTTACCAGTATAGCTTTCATTCAAATAGTAATCGCTTTTTTAGTGCATTTGGAACTTACTAACAAGATTTTCTGTTCTTCATTATTTTAAGAACTTAGGTATCTTACCTAACATCACTGCAGCATTGCTTCTAAAACTGTTAAAAACAAAGAAATCCTCTGGAATGGGTACAGCCAGATACTGTACAGTATTAACAATGTTCATTCTCTATTGTTTTTCTGAGATATCTAATGCGTTCAACTAAATATTTCTTTTGAAAGAAAACTTGTTTAAACACTTGGGGTATTTTGCTAAGTCACAAACGCAAGTATTGAAATGAGCCATAACTTTTTTCTTATTCAAAACATACCTTCTGCATAAAGCATTAAGATGTTAAACAGAATGTACAAAAACTGTTGCTCTTGTTGAGGAGATCTTTACAAAAATGAAACCATACGAAACTACTGTAGAAATGACACATATCAGCAGTGACGCAATCGGGAGAGAGCTTGGGTAGCGGCGTTGCGCATTTTTAATGGGGTAAACTCTACCCTGCTCATTATTATGACACGAAATTATGGAGGCATGGTTGTAAATTTGTTTCCTCCATCTTGACTATCGTGGTGTACCTATTTTTCAATAGAACGTTAACCTCCTTGTGTTTTTGGCTCTACTCCACTATATAAGGGTAAGTTCCTGAAAGGAAATCATTTTAAGCAATTGCTCTTGAATGGACAATAGTGACTCAACACAATTTGAGGAAGCAAAAACATATCTGGGGGACATTGCCTCCGAATGCACCCCGTGGCTATGAGCGTGCCTCGTAGTCGAGGAGTCTGAAGCCTCACTAAAGTTTCTTCATGTGTCATCAAAGTCCGCTGACTCGAGTTGAGAATAGCCAGTTTATAAGTTATAAGCGGTGGCGTAATTGACGGGGGGCAGGGGAGCAAACGGCCCCCCCTGGAAATCTAAATGTAAAAACTCGGCCCCCTTTAGCTGACATTTTTCTATTTAGTATTCTTTCGGTTTTCAGTAGGTTGTTGTGTTTTTTTCGGAGTTTTTTTGTTTTTTTCAGCTAGTATAGACATCCACGACATCCGGATTCATTATCATTTCTTAACTTTTTTCTGAATGTTGGAAAGTGGCCCCCTACGGTGGCCAGTGGGTCCCCTTCAGCTACGTTTTTCTCCCCTGGCACGAACCTCTAGTTACGCAACTGGTTATAAGTAGGTCCAGGGGGCGGGAACGCGTGGGAATGGCATGTCTACACTGATTTTGGTGTGGGAACACATCCCCAGATTTTCTCATGTTCCCGTTTGCAATGTAATGAAAGTGAGTATTTCATTCAATACTGATTCAAAAAAGAGTCTGAAGTTCTGTTGAAAATCGCTATTGTTTAGGTTGCGTTTCCCACATTTCCTTTCAGCACTACTGAGTAGGCCTATTTAATTTTAAGAAAAGCATTTCGAATGGCACGTGCGATTGAATACGATTCCTTCCACAGATTGAGACGTGCTGAAGGTGTCAATAAACAACAAAACGTTTTATTTCCACTGCTCTCAGGGTATGGTGCGGGAGTTAAGGATAAAGGAAAGAAACTCAAGTATTATTTTTGCTGAAAGCACTTAGCTTCAAATTTTAACTAAGTTTATCGAAAATATAAACTTTTTAAATGCGCAACGCACACAAACGTAAAAATACTTTCAAACATGACCCAATAAAATTTGGCAATCGAGTAAATATTTGCCACCATAGCTCGTTGGAAAGCGAGTAGCCACGACATTGCATTGTTGCGTGCAGCAAAGGATTGGGCCTACCACCATAACACATTGTCAAAAGAACCACCGTCATACGCTGTAGTCACTACAGGGAGTAACCACTATCGTGCATTGGCAAGGGGGGGGCACAATGATGCGCGTACCATACCTGTAATTGTGAAACCAATTGACAATGGTTGAGGACTTTTTCTGTAGTTCTTCCGCTAGTCTCTCAATCGTGCTTTGGGTGGGATACGGCTCCACAGCGTATGCTTGAAGTAAAACTAGTTTTTCGGGCATCGTCAATACAACTCTGTCTCTTTTTTTTGCTGGAGGAGAGCCTTTGTTATTGCCTGGTAAAGTAAGGATGTATGACTCAGGAGTGATGTGGCTTTCTTTTTTTCCCTTACGTTGCAATAAAAAAACGAGATTTTGCCATTTGAAAGGAGCATCCTTTGTATGTGATCTGAAAAGCATGTTGTCCTCTTTCATTGGAACTACAAGTGGAGGTTTTCAGAATCAAGGGCTTCGGCGGAATGAAATTTCGAATTGTTCAAAACTTCTTTACTGCAAACACCCGGGTGCGAAACAATATAAACATGTTCTTTTGGAGAAGAGGCAAATTATCGAATATGTAATTTAATGCCACTTAGTACGATATTCTGGAGATGATTGGCTCATTTTCAACAGTTTATTTCAGCTATGTTTAATATACAGTACTCCTGCACATCAAATCGAAAGAGACGTCAAAATGAACTGCAAGAACACTAAAGAACCCTGCTCAGGATGCAATGAAACTCTCAACCGAGACTCTTATGGTAGCTATTTTTTGGGAAACTATTTTTGTTTTTTCCCAACTACCTATGTTTACCAGGGGTGTAGTGGCATTTTATAGGTGCCGGAGTTCTATTTTATAGATGCCGGCAGCAGCAGCCAGCTGCCTAGCACCTGCAGAGACTGCCTGTTTTTCGCTTACATTTGAAGGCAACGACCCATCGTTCACTGCTAGAGGTGGCGGAGCTGAGCTCCGGCACGCTCCGGCAGCACTACACTACTGATTACTACTCCTGTATTGGTTGCCATATATTGTATATACGTGTGTTACTTTATGTTGATTAGCAATGAGAAAAACGTAAGAATAAAGATGTTTTTGACAGAGGAAAGTTGAATAAATTATTTCAGTGTAAAAAAATAGAAAATTTGTCAGCCATGTCCATATGACTTTTTCGCGTTTAATTTGGCTTATTTCGTCCCAACACAATTACGTCCGGCGTGAAATTTAATTTCAACATCTTCTGCCCACGCCCACATTATTCAGAACGGTGCAAAGAATATTTCAAATCACCCAAATTGTTTACAATTGGTTTACAAAAAAAACTGCGAGTACGGCTGAAACGACGTATTCTTTTATTTCTTTTAACATCATGCTAACTGGACAGGTTTTTGCAAAAATTTTTTTTTATAATGAAACCATTGCGCTTGCGTTTATCCCAAACCAGTGTTCAGCAATGTCAACTGAGCATGTGCTAAACAAGAAGAGGAGGCAGCACTTCTGTCGTGGGATGTTGTAAAAACGCAATATCTTTACGTCTTTTGCACGTTTTACGAAATCGCTTTTAAAATATCAGTAGGCTACATATCTTACTTTCGCTCGCTTTTTCAATTTTCAAGCTTTTCAACGCTTCAATGTTACTGGGGTCAGATATCCACAGCTTCATTTTAATGAATGGTTCCCTTCCTTTCAAACTCAAGGACGTCCACGGTTTGGGATGGGATAACAAGTCACTGACTGATCCTTGGGTTAAACCAAGTACCGCTTGACCGAAAATACGTTGCCCTGTAATAAAGTGACGTTTTAAATAAGCTGAAGTTTGACGATGGAGACCAGTAGTCAAGCACAAATGCTAATACTGTAGCCTGCATTCACGAAAAATAAGACAGAGTAGTTTTGATTGACCTTGACTGGAAATGGTCTGCAGGTCTGCTGAAGAGAAAAATAAGATGTAATGGCAATTTTTCAAGAGTAATTTATCAGTAAATGTATAACCTGTTTGCTTGTGCAGTTAAATCTGATGAATTTGCGCAGAGATTAACCAAGAAAGCGACAGTGCGAAAAAGCTCAAACCTATGTTGTTTTGAAGTAGCAAATCCTTCACTCTTTGTGACAACTCATGGGTGTCCAAAGTTTCACATCGTGCCAATAGATGGAGAACTTCAGAGCAGGAATTTACTGTCTCAGCTCCAGTTGTCGGACCTTGTTTCGCACAATTCGTTGTTAAGCCGGCCGAACCCGCTTGCCCAGGGCGCTCCAGTGAGTCGCTCACCTTGAATCGTATGTTTTTTTATGTGAAAAGGTAGAAGGGCAATATATTTTGCGATAATCGAAATAAAGCGCTGTTTTAAAACATGTCAGTTGCAACATGTTAGTTTCAAAACCACTGTCAAAGTGGATTCTATGACAAAATTAAGTTGAAATCAAACCCAGCTATAATTTTTTTTATCCCAAGTTCAATTTCAAAAACTAATGGAAAGATCACGCTTATGACACATAATAATATATGCCGTGCTGTCAGGTATTGTGGTTATTTAGATTGTCATGGAAGAGATGGCGCGCAGACTCTACAAGCTGTAGCCTATGTCAGCATAAGCACTGTTAAAATCACCACTATGACGTTCCAAAACCCCCAAGAGAACACCTTTGACAAAGCTTAAATTAGATGCCTATCAACAGTTTTTCGATACTGGCATTTCCGACAGAAATGTTGCTACATTCGTTTCAAACTCAAAAGCTTTACGCTTCAGAACAAACACCATCAAAGCATAAAAATGTGGCAACCAAAAACAATAATCTCAAACTGCATTTGAAAAAACGGCTTGCAGTACAGGCAAGATCATGTACTATGCGTTGCAGCAGCTGCTCGTTCTGCGTCAATATCAAATCTTGTGCTGTCTCAGTCGAGTCTCTTTCGCAGTAAACCTTAATTATTCCTACCCTAGCTTGCAGTAGGGCACAAGCACCAGATTCCATACCTTCGTTTCCTCTGATACATCTCTCGTGGCAATCTCGACGCAACGCACTGCAATCATAAACCACTTCGTTCATTCTGTACCCGACGTAAACTACAAATATGAAAGAGTCGAATTACTGCAGACATGATTCGCGAGTGATTTTAACCTGGTTACCACTGACGCTCTTACAAAACGCTGTGCAGTGTCAAACCTGTTTGGCGCAAACAGTCACAAATCGAAAACTGTAAAAGGGCTTTGTAATTTGTGAGAAGTTTGATTATATTTGGGTTTTGAAATGTACTGTATTATTCACGATTGGATTTCAGTACTTTGTTCGCTGTTGATTAATGGGCAATGAGTGCAAAACCCAACTTTTGCCCAATGACCTTTATTTAAAAAATGGCTGCTTAGATCCCCATGAATTTCACAAACTGTATAGAGCCTATAATGCAGGGATATGCAAGCTACGGCCTACAGGCTAAATGCAGCAGGGATCAAGTCATACGCTCATGTTGTTAGAAGGCAATGCGGTTGCATCCCACTTGGTGTTTCTGAGCTACCATAGCGTTCTATGCCCATCCGGGCATTTTCCACCTAGGACAGCTCTACACACAATTGCCACCTACGACATTTGCCACGTAGGCGACTGTCACCTAAACATCTGCCACTCTAGCAATCGCAAACAAAAATGTCGTTATGAACAAGGAACAACAACAATTCGAATTAATTGTGTCATACTGTACTAATTGCCATCATTCTTAAAAACATTTTACAGGGTGAAAGGCACTTTACTTTGATTGCTTCTATGAAAACCACTGACAAAAGTAATCTATGAAACATTTCTTAAAAAACAAACGACTTACAAAATGGGTGGAGAAAATGTTTCCAACAAACAATTGTAGTAATTGTTGCCACAAGGCTTTCATAACAGTTAAAAACCGACAGGATTCAATTTCGCCTCTGCGACAACTGGTACCATGCCTCATGAAGACAGAATATAATTGAAACTTGTTTTTTTTCAAGCCTAGATATCTTTGTGACGTATTTTGAAGTTTTGTGAAAAAGTGAGATTGACAGAAATTGTCGATTGCTGGACCAAAACACCAATAAAGATCAGGCGTAGCTTAAATATGGGAAGGCATAAGTTCAATAAATCTTCGTGGTTTCGATGTTTTTACCTCTGCTTACTTCCAATAGATGAAATGGATAAAACGTTGTCCGATAATTTTAAAGCTATTCAACAGCAGCAAAAAGCGTTTGCCAAAGTAAAGGAAATATTTCTAAAACTTCAAAAATATTGGTTTTGATAATAACTTAAGGTTAGTAGATTTGCTAGTTTACTTCCGCAAAGACAAAATGGCCGGATATAATAAGTAAGACTTTTGGTCGTTTTCCTTATCACAGTTCGCGACTCACTTGAAAAATGTAGGTGACATGTTATCAATATCCTGAGTTATTTGAAGGGCAGTGAGTTCAGGGCTGACCCTAGCAGGTGCGGGGCCCAATGCAAGACCTAGGCGCGGGGTCCCTCTGAGCAGTGTTTTTATGACGTCATCGTGTTCAGTCAACCGTGCTATACGACAGGCCCGTAATTAGGGGGGAGCATGGGGGATAAGCCCGGAAAAAAATGTTTTCCCCCTGGAAAAATGTGTTGGATTTAGTTTAAAACGGTTGGACATAGTTAAAAAAATTTGGGACCCTCTCAGAAAACGCTTTATCCCCTAGTGTCTCAAGCTGGTTACGGGCCTGCTATACGACCATGGTAGAGCGCAGATATAAAGCCTTAGCACGAGAACTGAGCATGTTTGTTAACGTTCGATAATAGAGGATATTCATCGTTCGTTCTAACGAGAGCGTTGTTTGTTAACAATGAGATTTATAAGCCGTTTCCACTGACTTCTCAAGCGCATGGGGTATCTGCAAAAAAGAACAATCTACCCAAACACCATGGCGCGGGGCCTCCAGAGGCCCGGGGCCCAATGCAGCTGCAGCGGTTGCATCGGCTTAAGGCCGGCCCTGAGTGAGTTGGTGGATGTTAAGAAGCAGTAAGATCGCGGCTCGCTGAAAACAGGTAGGCTTTGCACCTTGCAGGGTGTTTGTTCTCAACATGTGTGAGAGAACGACAACTATCGCCATGGAATGTCTTTGCCACCATGCATGGCGAGGCATCCAATTGCAAAAGACATCAAAACTAGAAAAATATTGCGCAGGCTAACTTTAACGAAAAATATTGTCTTGAAACAATCCCTGACAGTAAAACCTGTTCGTAGGAATACGGCACTGCGCATCGTTTAGAATGAAGTGGTTGTTCCGTACATTCCGTAAGAAATTGTTTACCGCTTCTGAAGTCATTTTATAACGATAGTAAGCATTTCCCCTTCTTTCAAATTGCGGTTCGCTGAGTTTTATTAAAGACTTTTAAGTAATTTTATAATAATAAGAAATTTAAAACAAAAATTGAATAGAACAACTGCTGTGATCATGAAAAGGGGATTTGGCAACGGCACCGAAAAGAAATACCAAAACCTCAGATAACGAGGTGGTGTCTTTACTAATTTGTAGACAGCAATAACAAAAACAAAATAAAAGAGAACACACCAAAATCACTTACATGAAACATTAGCACAGCGGTGCTCGGGTCTATCTGAAAACTATAGTCCTAGCGCGGCATATATTACAGACTAGTCACCACTTATTCTACAGGCCGAACACGGTCTAGGCTATTGACTTACGGCGGCCTAGACTCGCACGCCTGCCGTGGCCTACTGCACTACAGGCCTGTACCACGGTCTACAAAATTACAGACCTTCATTATGCTTGTACGCAGCTCTTCACCAGTAAATTTTTATTTGTACATTAGCACCAAAGATAGTACATTTCAAATTATCCTGTACGCTTACGTGACATTTCCTAAAAACCTTGTAAAATTTGACTCCCATTTTGTGTATACAGTAATTACCGCGCATGTCGTATTGATCTAATTTATAGAGCGATTTTGCACTAACGTATTAAAGTCCCGGAGGAAGAATTGGGGCGACATTTAAAGTAAACAGCAGGGTTTGAAAAAAATTTTCGACGTGCTCAAACTTCAAGAGAATTTTTGGCACTTGAATTTGTTTGGTTATTTTTTGGCCACTTGTATTTTATTGATGATCAGAATACAATCGGCCTAACGAATCGTAACAAACAGATTCTTTCCCTTCAATTTGCAATTTATTTCTCATAGATAACATCTCGGTTATTTATCCAAGACCAAAGGTATCGATATGCAGTTATAGGGGTAATAGGGGACATTTTCAGATTTTGGTTTTGTTGAAACGATAATCGTAATAGCCCACAAAAGGTCACTCAGTCACTCATTATATACATGTCACATTTTTTTCTAGTTCAAGTTTCAATATGCATGGGAATCTCTAGTCTTGTCATGATTTTTTGCTATAGTTTCTTTATAATGGGCAAAGTGAGTGCTTTGAGGTACAGGTAATAACAGGACTCAGGAAGGTTAAGAAATACATCTAGCCACACCATATCACTCTCAGACTTATACTGTAGTGATGCATCTGGTTGAACTACTCACGAATTCACTACTCATGTGCTGCTTACTCTCTCAGGCTTAAGAGCATTGGTTCCCAACCTTTTTCGATGCATTTCTCCTTTGCTCATTTTGGAACTTTTTATTTCCTCCCCTATGGAACTTTCATTCCTCCCCTGTTCGCGTTCGCAGTCTGGAATTAACCACAATTGGCACAATGGTCTTTATTGACGACAATAACTTGATTAATAAAATTGGGATAAAAACTGTTTGTTGTCAAGTAATGGCACTAAAGTTTGTCGACAAAAACGTGTGATAGTCCACTATATAACTTACAAATATAAAGTGATATAACTAATTGAAAGAGACAATGTCAGCTTAAAAAAGAAATACAACACTTACAATGAATAAGTAGCTTAACTGTTCCTGTATTATGATGGGTGAATGACGCTAGAGCTGGGGAGCTGTTTAAATGTTTGCTCCTATTAGTGTTGGTCCTGTGCAAATTATATTTTTATTATTATTATTATAAAGTAGAAATCTCTCCCCTGAACTCATGAAACTCCTCCCTATGGCGGAATTCCTCCCCGGTTGGGAACCACTGCTTTAGAGGAAGGTGTTTCACACAAAAAGGTCTAAAACCTCTTGGTGGCGTCCACAACAGTTTACCTAGTACGTACAAGGATATGGTAGCATAAGCGTAGATTGATAGGTAGATATTTTTAGTGGTCGTTCTCTATTAGTAAATCTATAGATCAACCCTAAGCTTCATTACTTTACTACTTTAATTTAGAATGACATGACTTGCGTTAAAATGTTGCAGCTCACTTAAAACTGCTTTCAAATGGTAAAGCGGAAACTAGGATTTCCGCATGTAGTTTCCATTTGTGAAGTTTTAAACCTACGAAAATTACAGAAATTGCAAACGGTTTTAAGTTAACTTCAATTTTCTCCTCTTTCTGGTTGCATGAAAATAAAGCTTCAGTAAATTACTAAATTATTTTTAATTGATTAATATTCTGTACTTTGCAACATTGAAAAAGCAACTGCAAACACGCTGTGAAACGCCATACAAATTGCGAACACGACCTTTTTCTGCACAGTGTTAATTTACTATTATTTTCAGCAAACTCGCTGCTCTTAAAAATTCAAGTTTTCGAAAACATGTCGCCATGCCAGGTTTTTCTATTTGCAGCTGACTGAAATTTGCAATCTAATTTTTTACAATGAAAAGCTCCAGGTTCGATGCAAGCTTGCGAGGAATCAAACGACTGCGCTCTGCTTTAATGACCTTGCGATGATTTGGACTTGCGCATATCTGTTTTCAAGCAATTAGTTTCCACCAAGGTGATCTCAAATTGAATCGATTTGAATAAGATTGAGGACTGAGGATGTGTAGAGTTACGTGAAATCGATTTCCTAAAAAATATCTGCGGATAGATTTGATTGCATCGTCTCAGTGGAGACTAATTGCAGGAACACTTGCTTTTTTGGTGAAAAATTTTAAAAAAGTAGTTTCAAAATTTATCCACGTGTTTACTTTATTCTTTAAAACAGGGAGAAAGTAAACAATAGTTGAAAGAGGATTGAAATATTGCTAAATTTGTTAACCTTCATTTTCACAACAGATCCTAACCTACAGTATGGTCATGAATCTTGGCTAATGTCTGAGAGTGTGCTATTTCAAATACAAGCGGCAAAGATGGCATTTTTGCGAAAAGTCCACGGCGTGAAACTTTGCGACAAAGTGCACAGCTGTGAAAATCGTAAAGCCTTGAATGTTGAGCCACTTCTCCGAGTGGAGAGATCTCAGTTATCTTGATTTGGCCACGTGACCCAGAATGTTCCCGGAAAGATTGGCGAGTCGAGACCTGCTGGCCACATGCACGGGAAGCTGCCCAGAGGTCGACCAAGGGTCACGTTGTGCGATTTCATCTCTGACCTGGCTTGGGCCAGTCATGGTATGAAGCCAGCAGAACTATTAGAGACTGCTGTTGACCATGGTGTTTTTCGAACCCTCGTAGAGCTACTGCCTTTGCAACAGAACCTCACCAGAGGAAAAGCGGGTGAGAAAACGAATAAAAATGTGTTAAAATTTTATTACTGCGTTCACAGTTCGAAAAAAATAACGTATCAACGATTAAAAAATTGTGAAATTTAAATCTCAACTGCTTTAAAAATTACTGTACATAACAACATTTTCGTTTGGACTTGTTCGGTTGGGAATTTTGTGGGTCGCAGTCGTCCAAGTGGAAATTGTCCGCGTAGGAATTGTCCGTCTTGCAACCTAGTTGCAATTTTCAATTGCCCAGGTGGTGATTGCAGGGGTAGCAATGTCCGGGTGGCAATGGTCTTGGCTGCAATTCCCGGTGGCTATTGTTCTCGGTGGCCATTTTCCTAGGTAGCAATTGTCCATGTGGCCANTGTAGTAATANCAACTGTCCGGGTTGCGATTATCCTATGGAAACTTCTCTATATCGCAACTGTCCAGGTGGCACTAGGTGTAGATTGTTGGTACGGGAATTTTCGGGGTGGCAACGTTTAGAAGGCAATGATCCGAGTGGCGAAAGTCCTAGGTGTCAATTGCCCCTCTGCAATTGGGCGATGACAATTGTCCCAGGTGGCGAGTTTCCTTGTTGGCAATTGTCGATGTGGCGATTGTCCAGGTGGCAATATTCCTGCTGACAATTGTCCTCATACCAACAAAATTCACATGAAATCACTTTTTCGAATCTATCTAATAGGTAAAAAGTTCAAGATGGATGCCAGTATTTTAACAAACTGTGAAGTTATTTCCGTAGCTGTTGGAGTTAAACCTAATGTTTGATCCAGTATATGGTATAGTCTACATCGTCACCTTCGATGCCGAAAAGTGGTTATAAATGTGAGGCCCACATCTTAGAAAAAAATCCGAGAGAAGACCGAGATCAGAATCTCAGAGGCCGCTAGATAGGAAACCTAAAAATTTGTCAGGTGCTAATCGAAATCCGTTTCCTTTCTAATGCTTCACAAACGCTTATTTTTTAAAACTATTTTTATTCTTTCTCAAGAACAGCATGAAGACTTCATACTTGTGCAATCAAACCAAGAACCAGGTCTGAGTTAACTTATTTTCTGCGCATAACTGAGAAAAAGACCCCAGCAGTATTGATCTACAGTCTACACATTGAGTAAATTTTGTCCAAATAACCCAAACTTTGTTTCTTTCGGGAGGACACAATCGCTTTTCCAAGAGAAGTTTAAAAAGATGTTTACATCAAAAAGTACTGCTACAATAAGCGTTGGAAGCAGTGTGTAAGACATGAAGGAGGAAATTTTGACCATTTTTCTCCAAAACCGCTGCTGAGACCAATAAAATTTGTTTTAGTTTTTTGTTTTTCTCAGTATGTCGTTGGCCAATAAGAATATTTTTTGTGAAATTATAGGTCATAAATTTATTCTGAGGGCAAGAGAAGCAAATTCTAAAGCAGAGAGGCTAATGTCTTTGACATTTTTGGCAATACTTTGGATCGGGAGAAAGAAGATGAGCTTTTAAGGTCTTTCTTTTTTCTGATGGTAAATTGTAGGTTTCGTATTCCAATGGCAAATCACTCATTTCTAGAAATTCTTCAGTTCCCTTACAACTGCAACAGTCTTTGCAAACTACTGACGTTTGCTACCGTATATCGGCTTTTCTTATTCCCGCTTGAAAACATCAAGCTTACTACTCAACCCAGAGCCGGATTAAAGGGTAGGGGGGCCCGGGGCAATTTTTACCGGAGGGCCCCTATGACCTAATTCATGACGTCATCGTTTGTAAAAGTTATGTTTTCGCTGATTCGCAAGGTTTCCGTTTTTTTCCGGTAGTCGAGAATGTGCTTAATCAAATGCG
>JGI24158J21664_10005655_pt1 | contig 16365 bp, 9 predicted proteins | sample Ectturendosymbi3_FD_21664 | JGI IMG/M metagenome (IMG submission 21664)
GCTATCTCTGCGCATAAATTCCCTGGCGTCATATAAAGCTAGGTGGTTTCAGGTATAAATTATACTGGTTTGATAATAACATTGGTTTGTACAGACGATGGGCTACAGTAAACTTGTGGTGGTAGTCTCAGTGTTAGTGGCATTTTTTGCTTAAAATTTCAAAGAGGATCACGTCAAGTTTGACCATTCCATCTGTTCTCACCAGGCGCAGCTCCCAGCCTAACAGCGCCATCAGGTCCACAAAGAGAATGCTCTCACAGAAAGAGCTCGTTGAAAGTGAAGTGGTAACTTGTAGACGAGCACTATTTTGTAAAGAGAACAACGCTGTCATAGAAAAAGTGCATCGAAAGGAACTGCTCGGTTAGGCGTTCTTGCCCGAAAATAACGTTGGCAACACACATCACTTTAGTAGCATTTTCACAGTAAGCCCTACTGCTTCGAGAATCAAAGAAACGAAGGGTGCATACGTTCGTATATGTAATAAGCTGCAATACCTACATATTACTTAACATAACCAGCATTCCTGCACTGAAATGCGAAGTTAAGGTGCCAGATTTAAAGCACTCAAGCTGCAAACATAAGGTGCAATGCGTCCTGTTAAAAGAAAAATTTAGTCTTCTCTTACAGTGATCCTGGCAAAAGCTAGGTTGCTGTATGCATAATTCGTTTCTTTGATTCTTCAAGCATTAGGGTTTACTGTAATAATGCTACTAAAGTGATGTGTGTTGCCAACGTTAGCAAAGTGTTAATAAAAAACTGTTTATTCGGACACCCAGGTTTACCTAGAAATCATCAGTGCTCCTGTTTAAGCAGACCTGTTTGTTTTTCTCGAAACAAACGCCATTTCAGATAGAAACTACCATCTCTGGTTGTTTGCTATCTATCCATGTAAGTGTGTGCTCGCGTGTGGGTTGTTGTTATCACTAATTTTTTTTGATATTTTTCATGTCTGTTGCGTTTTGCGCGTTGACGTATCTCGGTTTATTCTGTATTTATCTCGTTTATATTGCGTTTGTCTTCTCTTGTTTATTTTGTATTCTCCTTTGTACTTGGGTAGAAATTTGTCATCATTTTCATGATCATTTTCAGGCCTTAGCGTCATAGGTATTTTCAAATAAACAAACAAACACAGTGTCAAAAAAAACCTCAGTAAATATAATCCATGCTAACAGTCTCACTATTAATTTGCACTGCCTTGAAAAGTGAAAGACGCTCCATTTCTGCCTGCTTACGACGACACTAGATTACGATATGAATGAAAATAATAACAGAAATTTTTAAAAGTTAACTTGCGAATTACCTACAAACAGTGTCGGAATACGTGCTTTAAACAAAAGCATAAATGTTTGACCAAGAGAGCAATCATACTTCATGAAATATATTTCAATTTTCTTTTTACTGCTGGTGGGGGGAAGCATCCACCATCCCATTCGCATTTAGCCCCGATTAAACTCTTTTGTAAGTTTATGGTTGAAAACCAGTTTTGCATTGATAACCAACAGTCTTCGCTTTAATGTGACATCGAGTATAACTGCTAGGTTATAGTTAAATGATTGCGTAGTGCAAAACCTTTCATTTAAATGTTCTTATCCATAGATTTTGCTACGAAAAAACGAAATATTGTAACATTTTTATTTGTATCAACTTTTCTTTTTGCAAAGAGCAGTGTGTAGCAATAAACTTTGTAAAGATTACTCTTTGAACAAGTAAACAAAGGATAGTTAAAGTGGATATAGTTTATATTTTAAAATTGAAAAATCAATTCCTACTAAAACTCATAAATTACATGTTTTTCTATGAAATGCATTTAATGCCGAAACTTCATTTTGTTCATGTTTCAGAAATTTAGATAATTTCAGAGAACTGAGAGAAAAGATTGCATATTTTAATTTTAAGTATCTGTGTTATTTTATTCAAAGTACAATAGTAATTTTGTTAAAACTACGAGAATATGGTAGGGCAGTTCCATTATTTTTACGTCCAATTGCTGCACCTAGTTATCAGTGCACTTCACCACTTTAAAAAATTTTATCTCCTAATATTTATTAGCAGGGGTGCAGTGGGTGGGAACTTGCGGGAACGGCGTTCCCACACCTTTTAAATGTTTTGCTTTAAAATGAGTTTGAAGCTGTTTTAAAATGGCTAATTTTTTGGGTGAGTTCCCACACTTTTTTCGTTAGCACTACATTCCTGGTTATTAGACCCTATGTTTGATACCAGCTTCGGTTAACGCTTCTCAACACAATAAAAAAGGAAGATTCTGTCTTGATCTAACACAACATGCGTTTTCAAAATCACACAGCATGTGGTTTCAAAATGGCGTCGTGTGTTTTACAATTGGTTGAGTACCCGCCGCCAAATCTGGTAGGGTACGGTTTCAATTCCCGGTCGGTCATGCCGAAGACTTGACAAACTTTACCTGCAGCTTGTCCAGCTTTGTGCTCGGCGCTGATGATTGGGTGTAAGGAAAAGTTTCACGCACGGTGCTGCCATTGACTCGTCATCAATGCAGCATTCGTTACCAAGGTAGCCGTTTGACCCATGGCGCAAGCAAATGGCGATGGGCACCGCTGACCATTCGTGCCACTCCGAAAAGAGTGAAAAAACGATTATAACAAAATGAATTTGAACCATATTGTGCTTTGTAACTGCGAGCAGCTCACATGAAACAATCTGTGTAGAAACTACTCCAACGGCCAATGCAAAAGAACAATCATCCGCTCACCTTAAGTTTTATAAACCTCGTTTTTATTTCAACGGCGGACGCATTTTGAAGAATTAGTCTTTTTGCCATAGCTGCGATTGCCTTGACTACGTTCTGTCTTTGTGAAACTTCTTTTTTTCTTTCTTCATCACTTAGTTCGCTTGCACAAGAAACTGGTTCAGGGCAGTTGCTTCGCTCGTACGCATCAGCAATGTTTGCAGTGATAACCGCGACGTTTTCCAGGAGCTTTACGGATACCTTTAAACAAAAGCAGTCTTGTATAAGCAAAGGAAGAGAACGTTTTTAGCATCCTTTTGTACGGAAAACAAGCTGCTTTTAGCAAGTACTGCGGAAATTAATGTTCATAGTGGGTCTTCTCTCACAAGAAAATCATTGATAATAATGCAAAGATTCTTTACAGTTTCAATTTCGTTTGCTGAAAACACGAGCTTCACTTTCCATGATAAATGTCTTGTTGTTTAGGCAGTAACAAAAAATCAAGCAATTATTTTCTTTAAAATTATTTTTGCAGCAAAACTTATTTACTATCTTTATCTTTTTTCTACACTTCCTTAATTTTAGCCTTAACTGAAACGTGTCTGGGAGAACGGTAATTCCAGAAACGCTTGTTTATCAGCTTCGAAGTAGCAGTTAGCAAAAACAATAAAATTATAAGGTCTGTTCCGTTACTTGTTGAAAAAAGCCTGCATGTCAATACCAACCTTCTCGACGGCTGAGCCAATCGCAGCAACTATTTCGACTGCTTTCAAGGCTTCGTCCGTGCCGACGTCATCACCGGAAGTGACAATTTTCAGTTTTTCTGATACTTCCAAAGCATTTCTGGAATCGACTTCAGCAACGTTTATCTGCAATGAGAAAAATTACTTTTAAACAAAAACTAACTACACTTCACCAAGCGCCTTATTCTTTCTGTCGAAAGTGATAAAAATAATAGCTGTCTGGGTTTACGAATATTTGAGTGTTACAACCAATACACCAGCTTATTCCTGATTCACCTTCAAATCCTCTATGGTTGCCTTGCATGAAATGGTCAAAAAACTCTTTGGATCAAATCTTGAAGTGAAAAGTTTTCCATCAGCAGTATCAACCTCAGTTGCAACGCATTTCACGCTTGCTTGCGACTGACCTAAATTATGAAGAAGAGCGTGAAATTGACAGGGCATTGGATTTTGACCAATTTCTTGGTTTGGTCAAATGCAATACAAGTCTCTATACTAATCTCTGTCAACAGCGAGATCAAACAAAAGCATTACTTGAGCTTGCGTTTGACAACAATCATCTGCCATTTCCTATTTTTTCTCACAGATGCCACTGCAGAATAATAAAACGCACAAATAGCCATTTTCACAAAACTGCACACTTCTTAGATTTAATATAAATTGCGATTTGTGCTGCGAGCAATTTTAGCTTTCTTTATCCAGACCGACGTCAGCAACACAGCTTGTTTGACGGAACTGCAAAGCAAGCGAGAAATTGCTATTATAATTTCTTCCATCAGTCAGGCTGGAGAGAAATGTTTAACAACACCAGAAGCTATTGCAATTGTTGTAAGAGTTTGACTGAAGAGTCAATAATTGTTATTAGATAGTCTTTTTAGACAAAGATTTTTGTATTTACCAATGGGGCACATCTCATTGGAGCCAACTTCTCTTTCAGTAAACGTGTCATTGAAGGAGTAGCCATAGAAGGTGGCAGCTGAGCAGTAGGCTGTTGACGTATGGGAACACCATAGTAATCTTTCTTTAATTGTAAAAGCAACTAAAACATTAAACATCTCTCTTTGCGCGTGTAATGTCAACAAAAATGGACCTCTTTTTTAAGTTGAAGAGACTTGAATTTTGCGCACAAGAAATCAAGTATATTTTCCACTGAAAAGAAAAGGAAAATATAATATAAAGGAGAAATCATGGCCACTAAGCTGCATTCGGTTTGGTTAAAAAATGTGCGTTCTGCAAAATTGCTTTTTGTTGCTAGATTCTTGTGCAAAAGATAATTGTATTTTGTCTCATTCTTGGAATTTTGGCATGAAACAAAAATTAAACTAATGAGGAAAAATAGCGATTTGCTGCATTGGAGCTGATTGTAGTGAAAATCATAGTAAAAACTGGAGCCAGCGGGATATATCCCAGGAGAATTTGTAGCATGTGTACTGTGATGCAAGTAAATCCGCAAAAAAACTGCGGTGAAAGAAAATCCGGAAAAACAGTCAAAAATTTTCAAGAAAGAGATGGTATTGGATTACAGGCAGCAATAAGTTTTATAGCACAGCGGAGCCGGAGCAGATGTAGCGCACATTTGTTTACTGACAGAGGCATGTTGAACACAATGGAGACTAAGGTACAAGTGGAGATCGAATTTTTCGTCAGCAATGCAGTATTACCAAGTGTATATTTCTTCGAAAATGGGACTATAAGTTTAAAATACTGTCGATAAGTGGCAAGTTCGAACAGACTGTTAAAAATCCTAAATATTTGGATTGCGTCTTTATTTTTACACATCTAATGTTTTTCTTATGTTTCAAGGAATTATCGCGTGACTCGAGTCAATGATTCGACCCAAGTCACGATTTAAGGACTAAACTCAAGACAAAACGTTTTGACTCGTGACTCGAGTGATTTTTAAAAAGTCGCCACAGCTTTGTTGCACGAAGTAGTTCATCTGGGCCGAAATCAAGAAAACACTGAATCGAGCTTACAAACTAGTAACTTGAAATAAATCGACAGATTTTGTGACTAGATTCTGACTCGACGCCAAGAAATCGGTTGAGGCTCGAAAAAACTTGAAATGACCCTGAGTGGACTCGGACTCAAAGGACTTGTGATTCCACTCGTGAATCAACAAATGAGACTCAGCTACATCACTAGTTCAAGTGAGTTTTCGCACAAAAGATTCTCACAAAATGCTTTTCATNCTTAGCAACAAGTTATATTTGCAAGCTCAACAATTTTATTTTCGGNCTAAACAACCTTTACAAACTAATACGTTGAAGAATTGCCTNATATGTATTTTACTGCACAAACACTTGTTAAATTTCATGACATACACTCACCTNAATTACTTATCNTGGGATTTCCTTTAAAAAGTGGCATGAGATGCGATTGTCTGTAGTTCAAGTAGTTGTTCAAAAGCTCGTTCGCTGATACAAGTTTTTCCTTCACTTGAACCCTGTACCTGCGTAACACACCATCTCATTTTTAAACATTTTGAAGTTTTCAAAAACAAACGAGTCTTAATCCAGGGTTTTTAAGGTGTTTTAGGGACCCGAATCGGGTCCCTAGAATTGAAAATTGGGTCCCTAGAATCAGAGAAATCGGGTCCCTACACGTCCACACCGCGTACCTAAGATTTTCTTTAAAAAAACTGCTTAATCAGTCAATTTTTAACAGGATTCTTGCAGAAATGAAGCAATTTTATTTAAAAAAAGTTGCTTAGTTCTCAATGCGCTTGCATGCCCAACAAAATTTGCTACAAGCACAGCATATATATTCCAACGCACACTTCTTGTCATTTATCAAGTTGCTTTTACTGCTTAACAAAGCCCTTCTACATTGTTCGAATGGCATTGACGTGTTGAGGAGACGACATTTAGCTGCAAACAAATGTACTTGACAGAATAAAAATGCGATGCTCTATTACATGCCTGTTTCAGTTGTTTGTAGCTAAGTCAAATCGATTTCCTCGTGGTTAGTTTTCAAGTTAGTGATAACACGTACCGCAAAAATATCCAGAAAAAAATGTAGAAAATGAACAATTTGCTTTGAATGGTCATGTACGTTTTATTCTGCTGAAGTCTACACCTCCTTGTATTAACAAGAAAACGCGTGTTGCCTTACCTTCTTTTGAGAAGAACACTGCTACATAAAAATTTAGGTGCTACATTCAAAACATTGTTTAATGTATGTAATTTAGTTGTGCATTGACCTTTTTTCATTTTTTCCCAAGGCATGCAAATTTCAAAATTCATCAACATGACGACCTGATTTTCATTGAACGGAATTTCATCGTTTTATGGCAAAAGTAATCATCAAAGAATTTCAGAAAAAAACAAAGTTTCAGATTTTTTTAGATAAGAAACGTTTTTTAGAAGATATAGCTCTGTGTGTCATACAGTTCCATTACTGTGTTTTCTTTAAATCTAAACAAAAAGTGCGCGTTAACCCAGGCAAAAGTAAAGGAGCAATCGCATGAGATTGTTTGATCAAGTCAAATTGTACAACACAAAAAAGCCAAACAACACAATGTCATCCGTCAAATACAAAGCATTTCAATTCAATCTAACCTCAAGTTAGAACTGGAACTTTTGATTCCATTAAAAAATAGGCAACATTCAGATATTAAAGTACACTTAAAACTTGTTGTAGCTTTTTAGAGGAATAATGAAAACAAATGACTGATAATCTGAAGCGAATGCTTGCATAGGAAGCTTAACGTGGCTACAATGAACTGATTCTCTCTAGATCTATTGAGTTGACGAAAATTGGTAGACGTAAATGCCAGTCACACTTCAAAAAATTCTACAAATATACAAACTTAGTTGCTCATAATAAAAAGTTTGTATAAACAAGGCAATAGTTATTCATCCTTAAAAGTTAAAGAAAACTGCATGTAACGTTTTAATTGAAAATATGAACAATTCGACAAAGCACCACAAACTTCTTAGACTTGTAGAATTATACTGGACAATGTTATTTGGGACATGTAGTACTCTAAAAATTTAGTCAACAAAACAGTTTGCAGACTTAGTCTCCTAGAAGTACAGTAGCGCAACGTTGAAAAACGTCTGGTTTCATGGCTTCATTTTAAAAAAATCTTTCATTCAATCTTTTGATTCTGAATATGTGTCGTCAGATAACGCCTGTATGGATCTGTGACGCATACACTTGTAAACGTAACTTGTTCTAACTCAACATGTAGGAACGTTTGCAAATAAGTGCTTTGAAAAAATGTCTTTGCCTTTCAACAGTAGCGAAATCTCCAGCTCGAACTGTAGTATTGAAATCAGAAAAACTCAGGGACACCAGGATAGTGTAAGAACGTTTGTCATCCAAAATAGTTAGGGGTATACTCAGAAACGAACACAAAAGTTTTGTTGGATAAAAAAAATCTTGTTTTTAAAGCAATAAAAGTCGCTTTCGTTGTTTCACTTTTTGCTCAGAACTACTTTGTTTTCTGTTTACGATTTTACTTGTTTTTATACAAAGATTTTTCATTACAACTATTCTCAACCTTTTCTCAAAGTGCTGCGCAACTTTTGAGACACCAATATATTCTGTTTTCATGGCTTTGACGGCAAAAACTATTGATTTAAAATGTCAGTAGCCTATTTACAAGTTAATAATAATAAGTTGATGATAAATAAGTTAACACAAATTTCATGTTCATCTTATTAAATTTATAATTTTTATCCACGAAACTTTCACATGAGATGAAAATTAAACCCTACTTAAAAACAACTGTGGAAAAAGTAGTTTCAATTCTACTGACTTTTATACAATAAATCGCTGTTAAGAATATACAAGTTTNAAAGATCTAAATCCACTTATTAATCAAAGTTACGTTTTGTGACAGTCACGTGNTTACTTATCAATTTAAACCTTCAAGCTCTGACCTTCACGTATTTATTGAAGAAAACGCATGTGTGTTGGAAATGACTGTTCTCTTTGGATGTTGCATGCGATATCAAGATAAACAGGTACAATTACATTATTCTGATTCATTGAAGCTGTAGACATGATGCAATAAAATTATCTGAAGTCGGCCTGGAGTTTCTAGTTGCTTTCAGAAAAGGACCCTTTAAGTCTCGTCTCCCAATTTAAACGCCTCAGGTTGGGTGGGGTGATTTCCAGTCATGCACCTGTGGTCTGTGGGTCCATGTGCAACTTTGCTTGTCCGCATCCGAACGTTTCACGATAGGAATCAAGGTTTTCACGTGCACATTAAATATCTCCTTCCCAATCATTTTTGTTAACCATTTTCTTTCAATTCTATAGTTGAGCTCGACTTAAACGAACGAGTATTTGAAAGAAAACAGAATGAACACAACGTCAAGAAAAGGTACTGTGCATGTGATAGGTGACTTAGTGATATATCGGTATAAGTTTATGAAAAGTTCAATATTACCTGACAATAGGTTGGTTAAACGGCATCCACTGAATGACAATCACTTTTATGACCTTCTCGCTTTTCCATTGAAAGGCTTTAAGAAGAGCTGTTGTGGACTGCAATATCTCAGCAGAACTAAGATTGTACGAAGAAAGTGCTTGTTCGTATTCATAAAGATACACATCTGCAACGTGAAGTACTCTTACGGACATCTGCACTGAAAACTTCCCTATTTGTTTGTTTATTCATTTATATGTTTATTTACTTAGTTATTGATTCAGATTCATGGTCCATATCACAAGGTAATGAAATATAATACAAGAGCACAACAACGACTAGACATACCGCATTACCGAGTCGGTGTTAATTGATAAACACAGTCAACACTGAGAGAGGAGCAAAACGCTGAAACAGCACACCAGCCATAACTGCATTCAGTCATACTTAAGAAACACCTCTTAAGTGAAAAACATACATAGGTATGTATTCTAGCAACATTTAACCTATCAAGAACAAACTGCTGAGAGTTTCAGTAATTTGTATAATGTAATTTTGTGTGTTTTTTATATGCATTTACATTTGTTGTGTTTTATTCTTTCCTGTGCACACTGCACATCCCATTTTTCCGCATAAAATTACACTCCATAGTTTTTTATTTTGTTTTTCTTTTATACCTCATCATATGATTTTTTCACTTTTTTGTTTTTAATATTTTGTATACTTTCACCACACCAAATTTTCTCAATCAAATCTGATCTGTTCCTTTGTGCACATAGGTATGCTCTCTTCATCTGTAAATTTACTTCATGTTCTGTGTTTGTTTGTTTTTCTAACTGTGCTTCTTTTATTTCCAATTGTTGTTTTTCAGCACTTATCATAACGTGATAAACGGGTTGACTAGATGACCGCCGTGGTCCTTTACCAATCCTGTGTGATACAGTGACACTCCGTTTGATTAGTTGTTTTGTTATTGTGTTTTCATTTCTTCTAATGTTCACTGACAATTAGCTTCCTTTCCGCATGATAGCTCTTTGTGTTGTTTCTGTTTATTAGCTGAGTCATATAAACAATGAATCAATAAATCATAGTCATACAGGAATCCGGTAGTGGGAAAAAAGAAGACATTCTGCAGTAACATCAGGTTTTGAAGTGAACGACTAAAAAGTTGGATGAGGGTTCTCAGTGGCGCACAAATGCTTGTAAATTGTTTTGATCAAGGTTTCAAATATTTTTTTCAAGACATTTAGCTTGCCAACCATACAGATTGTTTCTAAACAAGGCATCAAAGGTCTGACATAATGGTTAACTTGGTGTGGGCGTACAATTACAGTTCTGGGCAGAGTTTATTGTTGTACATTTTCGTTGGGGTGAAATGATCGTACTGTACTTTGTTGTTATACCTGAAAAGTAACCGTGTTTTGAAAACGTTTGGAGGGCAATTTCCCAGTTGCCCACCCATGGTTGCAGGCATCTTTTTGAGTATATCAGGTTTTTTTTATGGTGTTTTAGAGACCCGATTCAGGTCCCTAGAATTGAAAATCGTGTCACAAGAATCAGCGAAATCGGGTCCCAACAAGGTCCATACCAAGTACCTAACATTTTCCTTAAAAACACCCTGGGTATATAAAGCATAATTCGGTAGGCGTTGTTTCAGGCAACTTGCAAGCGTTGCATACTAGTCTGCGTGTATATGCTCCACAATTGGCAAGCATACACTGGCATGCGATAGCACAGGATAAAATGTTTTTTAATGAAGGAGAGCACTGAGCAAAGGTGCCTCTGAGGTTGTTTGGTGTACATTTATCAAATACTATGACTTCCAAACCATATGGCGAAACTGACGAAGTCACATTTTTAGTCTGTAGATTGTTAGTTGTATGGTTAGGTTTTTATTTTTCCAAAAAACCTACTACAAGTAACCAAGCGGGTAACAGACCGGGTAAACAAAATTATAAACCTAAACACTGAAAATTTTGGTAGTATTTTTGACAACTACAGAAATATAAGCGTGCTGAATTGACCTTAGTAATATTAAAAATCAAGACTATTTACAGCATTTACTGTGTTTTATGACAGGGATAAAATATAATATTATTTCTTGCCCCATTTTTTTGCAACAAAAATGTAAAAACTACCAAGCAGCGTTTACTGGACTGTATGCCTGAATTTCTGGACATTCCTTCGCAATAGCGATTTTTTTAAGTAACCAAGCTCAGCGGGCTTACTTTGTCACGCTAGAGAATGATCATGCTAAAATTCTAGGTTTCCAAAAATCATTTCAGTGAAAGGAATCACAACTCTGTTAAAGAAGCAAATTACTGGAAGCAAACGCTGCATTTACCGTGTGTTTGAACGACAGTATTTCATTACTTTTTTAGGACTACAATGTCCACTTTTTTACAAGTACTGTAGTGGCGCAAGCCACTACATGCGCAGAGGCAGTCAAAGGCATAACATCCCCAATGGTGTGAAAACCATCGGAAGCTTCATTTGGCCGAATAGCTAGGGGCGAAGCAAACCGAACTAAAAGTACTAAACCAACATAAAAAATTAACTCATGCCTGAGTTGCACAATGCAAATCGGTTTTCATCATTAGGAGAACGTTACTCTGTTGAATGTTTTTACAAGTTTCCAGCTTCAGCAGAGTCTTCAAATTTGTCAAACTCTGCTTTCTTGCTTAGCAGAGACCGGTACGACACATTTAGGTTTTCTGACAATGTTGCAAGAGGTATTTCTTTCCCATTGCATTCTTGCAAAATAAATTTTTTTCACTGGCATTGCAATGATCTCTGGACTTGATTCAAAAAACTTGTTGCGTTCATTAGTTTCTTCGTTCAAACACGTGCTGCTTTACTGACAAGAGGACGCTCTATTGCAGTGGTTCTTAACTTTATCTCTACCACGCTTCCCTTCAGTAATTGTCTTTTGTATCAACCCCCCTGACTTTAAATAAGTTGTGAAAGCAAATATATTTCTTGGTAAATTTATTGGTCACGCATTAGTAAGATACTTGAGCACATAAAGACTCGCACTCCTTGGAAATTTATCAACGCCCCCCTTAGGGAGGCGTCCCTCAGGTTGAAAACCACTGCTGTAATGTCTTACTTGAACAGACTTTTCCATTCCCATACATACTAGCCGCGCACTGGCAGTTGTATCCACCAAAGTAGTTGGTGCATGTAGCGTTTGCGTGGCAAGGAATCTCCGGTAAGGAACATTCGTCGATATCTACAGAAAAACTGGCACTGAAATAAAAGATGCTTCAGAGACTTCAACCGACACCCTGAAACAAGCTGGAGCATTATAGAGTGGAAGTGATTATATCTCCAAATTCATCAGTTTCTCGTTGGGAGCTCACACTTGAACAAAACAGTTTTTTTCGCTGTTGGTCCCAAACTCTCCCGTGATTACAAATTAATCCATTGTCAAATTACAGACATTTTAGTTACGCTGAAAGCGGAAATGTAGCGTCTTAGTTATTATGTGACATTTGCTTGGAACTCGTCCACGAAAAAAGAGTTATTGTTAATCTCCATTATTTGACCTGGGTTTACTGTTAAACCAATGATGGCCACCTATTTTCTGTCTGGAGATTTTGCAAGAGGGAACAGGTGCAAGACACAGTTTACTCAAAATAAATCTAAGTACATATGCGACCTGCTTAATTGTCATGGAATATTCTTCACTGAATAATGACCGAAACAAATGATGTTAGAAGTTCTCAAAATTTTCGTTTGCATCAGAAATTGGGTGTTTTTCTCTGGCTGCGGACATAACGATGAATTAGAGAAAGTTCCTGACAGTTCAGACTATCTTTGCTTTCAACAAAAAGGTCTTTTAAAACTTAACCAATATGTCTTGCGAAGAGAAATTATGAATGTGATTTGAGCAAAACGCTTGATGAGATTTATTGCTAAAATTATATTTCACCTTCGCATGTAATTCCATTGCCGCTGAAACCAGCATTGCAGTCGCACAAGTAACTTCCGTTGAGGTTAGAACAGTTTGCGTAAAGGTCGCAAAGGTTTAAAGCAACGTGTAAACATTCATCAACGTCTTCGCACTGGTCATTTTTCAACTCAAAACCTTTGGAGCAAGGACACTTGTGAACAAGGCTCGATTCAGCACCGCTTGCATTGAAACTGCAAACATGTTCAGAGCAAGTGCTGTCTCTGCTCGAATCATAGTTGCATTGTGATGCGTCATACGATGAGCAGTCTGCAAGTACAATTTGATAAATCTTCACCACTGAAAATATTTGGTAACAGCTTGTGAGCCGCCATCTGCAGACTTTACCGACGAAAGCTTTTACCAACATTTCAAGCACAAAAACTTTCACAGCAGCAGTTTGCAAACATGAACGGCAACGTTTACAAACACGTCTGAAAAAATACAACGACCGAAATGGAAATGAGCTCTGCTGTACATTTGTGATAACGAACAATGAAGGAGGAAGTAAAGTAGGCAACTGCCACTAGAAGTGAACCACTTAAATTTACAAACAGAAATATAAGTTTTACAGAGACATAACCTACTGCAATTCATCATTTTATGCAACGTTGTGGTGCGGAAAGGTTACTTAATCAATAAAATGTTTTTTGTCTTCAAGCTTGGCAAAATATGAGAACTTTCTAAAAGCATCCACCTGAAGTTTCTTAATTAGAACTAATTCTTAGCGTCTGGACATTTCTGAAAATAAACATTTCCATCACTGGCAAATAAAAGCAGTATATGCTTGAGCAGTTCAAGACGCGGGAAAGTGTATTTCATATGAGCAATATTTGAACATCGATGGAACTATCCAAAAAAACAACAGTTACACCCCTAACCTGTAACACGATTCAAAAAAGCAGCCCAGTAGCCCTCTGCTTGGTTTTCCAGTTTTAGCCATCAATTCCTTTACGATTGAAAACTGCGAAGTGAGGACTTGAATGCTTGCCTTGGTTCTAGCAGTTCTGCTACTTTTAAAAGCTTTTTTTCAAAGCGAAATTTTCAAAACATTTTTCAGTGATCTTAAATAAAGCCAGTGGTGTTTCAGCACTGATGAAAGCATGTGTTTTTGAAGATAGCTTTCAAAAGGTATAAAATTACAGTAGCTTTAATACAGTATTAAAATTACTGTATTATCAAAAATAAATTGATGCATTGGTTGATAACTCAATCTGTCCTTTTTTACAGGGCCTAGCGATGGTACAGATCTAGTAAAGAAAGTGGTAAGTCTTTGGGTTATCATAAACATGTCTGTTTTTTCCAAGTTTTACAACATCTGTAGTTGGATCGCTTCTGATCCTTATGAGAATAATACCGGACTGTAAGGCGCTGAACGTTTGCTGGTTGCAAAAGCATTTCAGGAAAAATTAACAAAACGTTTTTTCCTATATATTTAAAAGTTTTCTGCCTCCGTACGGAGTAATACTTTGTGGTATCAAGTGGTCATGAAGTGATTCAATAGCTGAGCAAACTTGAGCGTGGTGATGCATTGTACACGGCAGGCAAGTTGCATAGGGCGTTTATATCAAAGTGGATTAACTCAACAATTGTCTCTGCCATATCACATTGATTTTTTACAAGAAACGTTGCATCCGATGCAAAGTGTTAAAAGGTAACTAGTAACAGTCTCTCCCAAACAGTAAACAACAAAACAAACTATACCTTGAGTTACGTTGATTGAAAAACCTGTTGACGGTTGGATCCCTTCAGATACAAAAATTACTCGCACGCAACATCCTTTCGTGGTGTAAAATGATGTTGTATTAGATCCGGACAACATTAAAATATCGTTTGATAATATCTGGAACAGGCGAATGTCTACAGCAACTGTTGTGACAAAATTTAATCACTCAAAAAGTTTTCAAAATTTGAAGAAACCATTTCTTTTAGCATTAAGTTCAACAAATAAACAGAAAATATTGTTTAGAAGTTAAAATATGTAATCGGAAATTTTTGTGAGATTGGCATGGTTTTTCAAAACAACAGCTAAAATGTGTGAAGAAAGAGAAGCTTCTTGCATTAAAGTAGTGCGTTGAAACTATAAATTTAAGCTTTGGTTTGTTAACCAAATTCTCTTGTTACCAGCTCTACTAAAACGATTGAAAAATCAATAAAACGAATACAAACTTGTCAGATAACGTTTAAGACAAACGAATTTAGTAACTTTCCATTCATAATTGCTTTCAGTTGTATAAACTATGTGAACTATTTTTCAATAGGATAATTTTTTAGATCGGTTGCTTGCACATTTAGTTCTTTGTTTTCCAACCCATCTTTCCTTTCGGGAGTTTCGTTAAGGAAGCAGACTTAAAAGTTTAGAAACACTTCGAGATTTTCAACAACTTTGGCTAGTTTTGTCTGTCTCTACAGCACTTTTGTAGAGCCAAGCCAGGTCAAAGGTGAAATTTTGTCACTTACTTCGTGTTCAGAGTTTGATGTGTCCTCCCATGGGTGTAATTAGCAGAACTAATTTTACTTAAAATTCTGCAGCATTTTGTTCCAATGGCCAAAACATCGCAGTCAGTATCTCTCTGAATGCTTCTACCTCTTGCACAAACTTCGCAGTCGGTATCTCCCTAAATGCCTCTACATCTTGCCTCCACCTCTTACGCTCTTGGTAGCCATTCTTAAGCCATTACCTAATAGGTGTGAGCATACCAGACATGAAGAGGATTTACCAGTATAAGCATTTAACGATCGATTGCGGAAATAGCCAACAAAATCACTACCGTGTAGGAATTAGAAAATAAAGGAATGCAATGTCTGGCTTGAGCCAAACGTTTTGTTAAAAATTGCTAAAAGTCAAGCAAAAAGCTGTAAATTTTGGGCATATGCCTAAATAAATTATTCTTATGCTCAATCCAATTTTTTTAAGTTTCAACTCTGGTGAAAATTAAGCAGCGATACATCGTTATTTCCGTTGGTCATGTCTGTTGTGATCAGATATGTTTGTCAGTGCTTCAACAATATCATTGCCCTTGCTGGTCAGCAATGTAATATTTCCAAACAATTTCAGTATCCCACTATACTAGTTTTCACTTCCCTACTGATGTGCATTTTCAGGTTTCACACCCACAACTTTCATAGAAGAATCTCAATGATATACGAGCCATATAATGTTATTCTCAAAAAAAGTCCCAAACGTCTTTATGATGATCTTCAATGCGTTGTTTTGCGTTTATATGAAATGTGAAAAACTATTGCTTATCCGATAATTTGCACACGTAGCTGCAAATATTACCTAGGGCAGTGGTTCTCAAAGTTTTCTGCTCGTTGACACCCAATTAAAGTATACAATCTTCTGTAGACCCCGTAGCCTAGCCCAATAATTACTAATACACGGAAAGTAAGTGTCAAAATAAATTTGAGTACTTTTTACCTAAAATGCATGATAAAATAATACACAATCCGAAAATATGCTTACAACTTAGGGGCCATTCAGTGACCCCCATTCGACCCCGTGACTATTTATCGACCCCTTGGATGGTCCAAATGACCCCTGGGGGTCGATATCGACCACTTTGAGAACCACTGACATAAGGTAAGG
>JGI24158J21664_10005656_pt1 | contig 16365 bp, 3 predicted proteins | sample Ectturendosymbi3_FD_21664 | JGI IMG/M metagenome (IMG submission 21664)
ACAGTGGTCTGCATGGGAGGATTGCAGTGCAACGTGCGGAAGGTGCTCAAGCAAAACTCGCACACGCACCTGTCACTCACCATTCGTCAAGCCCGAAATGTGGAAAGTCGACGTATGTATATTGTCTTTTCGTGGAAATAATCCCAGACGTTTCACGCAAATATCCCAAAAAAACCTTGGTCAAATTAATATTGAAATGCAGTTTTCTTCTATCTATAGCCAAGACTTCGGTGTTGCGAATGCTTATAAAAACTGGGCTATCCTATTTATCATTGCATTCAGTGTCTTATTGACATATTGGAAGTTTGAAACGACGAGCTATACTGCCATGGCACAGCTTACTGATATTAACTAATGTTTTCTACACAACATCATGCACTCGAAACTGAAGGAAGAAGTGGATGTACATCCACCGAATAACTCATCGAAAGTTTTTCCAGTTATGTAGCACCAGTTTGAAGAAATTTCAGCTCTAGTGTTTACACAAAACTTTTCCTCTTGGCTGATTACCATTGTAAACACAATTAAGCAACAAGCACAAATTAAAATATTGTGCATTATGCGATGAAAACATAGGCAAGTGACCTGTTCCAAGAGATTAATTTACAAAATAAATGTTTTCTATGAAAAACAAACAAATTTTGCCTGTTTTGCTATGTTGTTTTTTATTTACATGTTTCAAATTGCCTGTACTTCCGTCACAGTTTAGTTGAACTTCAACTGTTTTCTCCTTTGCAGGTTATTCTTGGAAAACCTCAACTTTTTTGTCGCGAACAGAGAATGAAACAGGTTCTACCTTGTCAACTACCAGACTGTCCAGATGGAACTGATCCTTGTAATCCACAGACAAATGCTCTAAAATCTGATAGTACGTTTGTTAAAAGTGAAGCTTATGCTGCAACGGAAGGATTCAATCATATGCCTGTCACTGTTTGGACCACTTCATCTCCAACGACTGTTAACGTAGAGGAATCCACCTCTGAAACTTTAGATTCAACTCCTTTTATGTCCACCTTTAAGAATGAAGCAAGAACTCAATCTTCGTTGTCTGTTGGACAAAACAATGTCATAGATAGACAACTCTTCGAAAATGTGAAAGCAGGAACTTCAGCAAACGCTGTACAGTCTGAAAATAAGTCTGTTGAAAGCGAAGAATTNACTGCTACGGAAGGATTAAGCCACAGGCCTGCGGTTGTTTGGACCACTTCAACTCCAACGACTNTTAACNTAGAGGAATCCACCTCTGAAACTTTAGATTCANCTCCTTTNATGTCCACCTTTAAGAATGAAGCAAGAACTCAATCTTCGTTGTCTGTTGGACAAAACAATGTCATGGATAAACAACTCTTCGAAAATGTGAAAGCAGGAACTTCAGCAAACGCTGTACAGTCTGAAAATAAGTCTGTTGAAAGCGAANAATTTACTGCTACGGAAGGATTAANCCACAGGCCTGCGGTTGTTTGGACCACTTCAACTCCAACGACTGTTAACGGAGAGGAATCCACGCCAGAAGCTGTAGATTCTACTCCTTTTATGTCCACTTTTCCAAATGAAGCAAGAACTCAATCTTCGTTATCTGTTGGACAAAACAATGTCATGTATAAACAACACTTCGAAAATGTGAAAGCAGGAACTTCAACAAACGCTGTACAGTCTGAAAATAAGTCTGTTGAAAGCGAAAAATTTACTGTTACGGAAGGATTAAGCCACAGGCCTGCGGTTGTTTGGACCACTTCAACTCCAACGACTGTTAACCTGGAGGAATCCACCTCTGAAACTTTAGATTCAACTCCTTTCATGTCCACCTTTAAGAATGAAGCAAGAACTCAATCTTCGTTGTCTGTTGGACAAAACAATGTCGTGGGTAAACAACTCTTCGAAAATGTAAATGAAGGAATTTCAACAAACACTGCACAGTCTGAAAATATGTCTTCAATGGAGTTTTCGACAAGAGAGGCACCAGGGGTTGCATATTCTGCTGAATACAGAGCCTTGCAGACGACAGAAAACGAAAATTTACCTGTTACGACTGGTACTACGCCAGTGGCACAAACAACCGATACCATTGTCAGGACAGTCGAAGCCACACAAATCTTAGCGAGTGCGCCGACAGCAGCTTCCACACCGTCCTCAAGAAGGTTCAGTGAATCTGCAGAGGCGTCTTCCGCAGAAACAGTGTTTCTTACACCAACTCTTAGGCAAAATCAAGTGAACTTCAATATAATACAGTCGACGACTATTGGCGATTCTCTTGAGAGAACTTCGATTTCCCTGGATTCGACAAACGATAAAACGGTAATTCCACCAACGGCTTACGGAAGAAGCATGATGCATGCTACTACCCGTCAAAGAAACGAGCAAACAGCGACTTATGGTGTTGCTTTTGAAGAAGTGTCCACCCTGTTTGATGGCAAGGGTGAGATAACAACAACCAAGAAATTCGCAAAAGAAAAGCAAACAACCAACCATGCAGCACCAGATACACGGACAACCAACCACATAACGTCTTGGAAACAACATGATCATGATAGAAGTTCACCTGGATCAACACACACCTCAGTTACGACGGACAAAGAAACGGTTCCTTTTTCGAAATATGTAGAGGCCAATACACCTCCACTTTTTGAAACAGCAACTCCCCAGAATACCATTAGAAACGACGTAGAGACCACAACAACTTCTATCAAGACATCAACCCAAAATGCTTCAGGCGCAGTGATATGGACTGAAACAGCAGCCTCTGCGTTTGGATTTGAACATCCAAAACGTGTGGATTTTTCAGAAAATTTGGAGAAGGAAGCAGACGGATTATCGTTGGCGGGCACGACGCCAGAAACATCTTTCATCTCTGCCATGAACGAACGTGCAACGCTCACGGAAAACTTAATCAAGTCAGGCACGAATCTATACGAAGGAGTTGTAAGTAAAGCAGCGAATATGCTGCCAGAATTTTCAGAAAAGCTGGAGAGGCTTCACACGAAGTGGCCAGTCGAGCAGGAAGATGAATTTGTGACATTTCCCAGCAATCGTTTTGCGATTTATAGCGCAGGGAAGAGCACAGAAAGACAACCAATTCGGTTGGAGTCTTTAGCTGAAAAGACAACGCATTCACCAACTTCCGCGAAGGAAACAGACAGTTTTACAAACTTTGTGAGTAAGCAACCACCATATTATGAATTGCCATCTGGTGCAACATCAACAGTTAACATCGGGTGGTCCAGTTCAAAAGCAGATTTACATTCCGGGGTTATAATAAGTAAAAATATCCCAACTGCGTCTTTGAATGACTTACTTAACATTCGATTAACTAATAGCAATAATTTGCAAGCACTGGCAACTAGTTCGATAGAGGAAGAGAACAAGGAAACGATAAACATCTATCAGGATTTCGCAAATGCGAATACAGAAGATTTGCTAGATACAAGTTTTGGAGACGTAAAAGACATCGATACTGTCAATGTCNAAACGCCATTGTTTGATTTACTTGAGAACGAAGACACCAAACATTTATCAGATTTCGGAGTGCGTCAAAATACAACGTCATTCCAAGAACTGTTGAACGCTAGCTCCTCACAAACCAAACGGCCACCTGCGATAAAAGAACTACCTGCAGTACCTTTAAAGAAACCTGCTCTCTCCGAAGCACCTTTGTTTGATATTAGAGCGGTAACAAAAAATAAAATTTCATCCAAGCACGAACAAAGGCAAGACAAGCTTTACAATGAGACAGTCAGTAAAGTAACAAGTGTTCCGTTAGGCCTGATAGATGAGTCGTCTACAAGATCGTGGAGGCATTCGGAAGACAGCGATGCTACAAAGCGGCCTCACTTGCCTGAAAAAAGCGAAGAAACATCAGCCCCTCTGAAGAGAAACAGCAGTCCAGAAACCTTAGCGATGACGACCGATGCTGAGCCAATGCGCAGTTATTTCGATTTACAAACTTCGACTGGTTCAGTGGCGACGAAAACCACAGATGATCTTTCAGCAATACCAACGCATGCTGTTAATTTCAATTCGTTGGAAGCGGGCAGGGCTCAAAAAGGATTTGATGTGACGCAAAGTGTGATTGAAGAACACGAAACAAGAAGCTCTCAAAATCTATCTGAAGTGTCAACCGAGCGGACACAATCGTCATTGTTCCCACATTTAAAGAAAAACCACAGTGCTGAGCATTTTCCACTTTCATCCGAAAATCAAAACACAACAGCAGCGATTGACGTGGGAGAGGAAGATAAGGAGCACTCTGAAACTTTTGACGTTCACCAAATTGCTGTTAACGTTTCCAAGTCACAAAGAATTCCTCAAACAACTTTGCCTTGGAATTTATTAGAGGAGAGTTCTGGCGTGGCGTCGGCAAATTGGACCAAAGTAACCGAAACCGAAGTCGTAGCAAATAATACAAGTAGAGAAATGATTTCTCGCTCTGCAACGACTGCTTCTATTGAGCGAACGACAACTGACACTCCAGCCATTCGGAACTTAACCACTCCCACCAGTCAAGTCACCACTAATTTTCTGCGAGACGTTTTAGGCTATGCTACCGCTGCTCTTCAGAAGTCCTCTTCGTTAGAGCAGAACAAGGGAGGAGCGTCGAAAAACGTGACGGTTTCACTATCCTCTGCTCACATCCGGAAAGCAGGTGGTGGTGATTTGCAGAACGGCAGTAACGCAGTTCAGCAAAAACTCAAGCGAACAATCGCATTAACAACAACCTCGGTGCAGATCCATCAAGAAAATGTTGCCGAGTCACAGATCGCCAACGAAGGCTCCGGACTGGTTGATGTGATTGAGGCCAGTGGACAAGCTAACGTACTGGCGTATACGAATTCAAATGGATCGCTTTCGACTGCCGAAACTTTGCCTACGCCAGTTGCAACGACGTCATCTTTTTCTGTGCAAGAGAAACATTTTAACGCAGTCAAAGATGAGTCGTCCGGTTCCGGAGAGGAAAAATTGCTTTTGTCTGCGTATAATGCAGTCGCTAGAGGAAAATGTAACGACTCTGCTGAAACGATTTCTGCCGCTGTTTCCAGTTCTAGCACTGAAGTGAGAACCGAGATGCCGAATCATACTGTTGCTGATGAACTACTTGAAGCCAAACAGGGAACATTCGCGAACACCTCAGAACAGTCGGTGCACTTCACTTTTGCAGGACTCACCACAAACAGACCTGAAACGACAGCAACCTCCATCGACGACGTTGCAACATCACATGACCATGTTATTTCGCAACCCGCACCTACACTATTTCCAACCGTGGAGCCCAGAAAGACGGTTTATTTAACTCTAGTGTCTGTGGTAAGCGTTGCAGTGCAAATTTCCGAAGCAGATGAAGAAAACTTTAGAAAAGCAACGCAGTCGATGCACTCTACGTGCCATGATTCTTTGAAGGCTGCAAATGATTTTCTTAAAGTAAAGCGTTTGGAAACTGTTGCAAATTACACTTCTACCAGCATAGCTGATACCGAAACGAAAGCCGCAGCATTGGCACAGAGAATAAAACAAATTGAAGCTTCCTTCACTTCGTCCAAAAATGCAGGATCAACAGCGGGTGTTGCCGATGCTGCTGCGTCATTTCCAACAAATGATAAAGAGCAAACATTAAGAAACCGGTCCACTCAATCACTTACCGCTGGTCCCTCAACACAGGAACGGATTCAGCAGACTACGTCGACATGGCCTGGTACTGCGCGTTCTACGACCGAACATCCCTCGGACGGCGAAGCCTCTGAAGATTATCGTGGCGATATAATTCATTCTTCTATACAAAGCAATCGCTTGAAAGAACAGACTCACCTCAGTTCATCCGAAAACTTTGCAAATGAACTTGAATCAGAAGCAACATTTGTTTCTGTAGCATTTCCTTCTGGCAAAGTAGGTTTTCAAAGGTCAGACAAAACACAAGCATCTTTAGACAATCACGAGCACCCAGGTATCAACGATAAGGAACATGCTTCTGTGGGAGAAAACATGCATTTAATGATAGATGAAATGCACCAAACTTTCAACGAAGAACCAAGACCAATAGCTGCTTTTGACAATTTGGACGACATTTTTGCTGGAGTTGGTGGACCCATGCTGGAAAAACACGAAGCCCATTGGCCACACGAAAACAACCCACTTTTGCAGGGGGGAATCATCAATGACCCACCACCAGGTGGTATGTACGAATCGTCTGGAGATGATTTATCATATGGTATGGAAGCGTGTGTTTGCTGATTGTCTGATTGGTGTTGCCAAAAAATGTACTGGTTGCAGGCTTTTTTTCTTCTGACCTCAGTCGTATATAGTTGCATGCGAACACAGGGGCGTAACGAGCTTATGGCGCCCGGGGGCAAGAAACAAGTTTGGCGCCACCCAATGTTCGAAACAGGTCTTTCGGAAACAAATGTATTGTATTGAAGAAAATACTTGTGATATTGCTGGGACTCTTTGACGCCCCCCGCAGTCATTCGGCGCCCCGCGCAATGATTTGGTATTCCCATAGTGACTCGGCGCCAGGGGAATTGCGCTCCCCTTGCCCCCCTCGTTACGCCCCTGCGCGTGCACCCAGGCCATTAGTAAAATATTTAAAAACTGTTAAAAAGGGTTTGTAAGTTCTTGTTTCTTTTCGCGCACATGCAACGATGTTCCAGAAAACGTAACGATTGTTGCCAGGACCGGATCATAGGCGTAGCCAAGGGGTCAAAGTGACAATTCCCCCCCAAAATTTCTAGCATGTTTTGTTGTTTTGTGGTTTGAGAGGCAATGTTTTCAATCAAGTACTCTTGCTCGCCTACAGTCTAAATATTTGGCCCCTCCCAAAATTTTGGGCTTGCTGCGCTACTGGCTCCATGATGATGTGTCACGATGGCAGACTTCGGCAAATGTGTTTGTGAGATTCAACAGTCTGATGACATTGGCCCTGTATCTCGTCAGGAAGGCAGCATTGAAACCTTAACGACACCGCGCAGTTCGCTGCTCACTTTTTTCTTTACGGTATACAAAAGATAGTTTTCAAAAAGGGGCATTTCAGCATTTGATTGTGGTGCATTTGCCGTTTGGGCTTCTTTCTTTTTATTTTTCCTTCTCTTTTATTGCAAGTTGTAGCGCACCATGAATAAGATAACCGCACAGGAAGAGAAACATTTGGAAACGGAATACTTCTTTCCAATCTTTTATGGTTTCGCTGAGTGAAGTGAGCACGGAGAATATCTTCACGTGTGTTTCTACACGCAACTCTCAAAGCTTTATTTTCCACAAATGATGCTATCGCATATGATTGCAAAGACAGCACTCAAGTTTAACTTTTGATGATTTTTCAAAAATGGTGCAGTTTACGGTGTTGTTTCTTTTTCTTTGAAACAAAAAAATTGTGAATTATTTTTTGCCTGATTTATTGCAATTTTGTTCAGCTTCTTTAGGTCTGTCACTGCTTGAAGCAAAACTGCCTTTTGTGGCTGCTGAGCTGAGTTGAATGATAAAGGGCAGGCGGCGCTAATTCATTCTATTTTTTCACTCGTTCAACAAAAACAACAGAACACGAGCCAAATTATGAGGAAGAAACTTCGACGAGAAACGAACCAACTCAAAGCATCGAAAACTGCGCTGGACTTCCAGTGAAAAGCCTGACTACAGAAACTGGACGATGCTGCACCATAGTGGTAAGACTTTTTGTTTTTCTCTCAGCCTCTGCCAGCAGTTCCACTGCCCTCAGCTAATCTGTGGAAAGGTGGAAACTGTTTCGCAATCGTAAGTGGGTTTGACTGGTCAACTGAAGCTAACGCTTGGCCAAGAAGAGGTACAGCGAGTTAACTCACTGTGAGCAATGGTCGACCATTCAATGTCTCGCGTGTCGCGTTTGAAATCTTCGCGAATTTCCAATGGAAAACACATCACCGACTGTTATCAACGCCCCATAATTTTCTAACCTGTTCAGATTAAAACAATTACAAGGAAAACGTTCTGCAACTTGCACCAAATATATTGCAAAGCCGCGACGTATACAACCGAAGAAATCGCAGAAAAAATATAGTTCAGCTGACGTGTCGCAAGGATTAGTCTTTGTTATTTAAACACTCTAGGCTGGCAAAGGTTTTCAGAAAATAAAACGACGTTCCAGATTATCTTTCAGCATTTCAGCTTTTCACCTGTTATTCCGAAATTACTCTCTTGGAAACATTGCTTGAGCAACAACTCTTAGGCATACCACCACGTGGACAGCAACTTTATGTTCGGAATCCAAACACACCGAGGGACAGCAAGACAACCCTCAATTTTTTTTGTTTAACATTATAGCCATAAAAGTAAAAGTCCTCCAAGTAAAGGGTGAAACCAGATTTGGCAGGGAACGTAGTTGGATAACGCAATAGATTTATGGATCGCTGCAGATTTTATATTGAATATAGTCGAGCCGCTATGGTGTCGTTCGACTGTTTACTAAATTAATTCTTATTTCATTCTTTTGCTTTTTGTAAAGCCTTTAGTCGCGCTGTCACATTCATCGGCGTGAAATTGCATTCACGCAACTACTCAAAACGACACCAGCGGGGATATCGCCAGGCCTTAATTTCATTGCGTGACCACTGACTTTGGCGAAGGCCTTGAAGCAAATCTCAATCTTCTGATGCTTCTTACTAATATCTTTCAAAATGGTCAGGCTTGCATTTTGACTGCTGTCCGAAAAACTGCTCATGTAAAATCTGAAAGGAAAACAAAGTGCATCTTTAAATGGCCAAACTTTGAAAAGCCTGGTCTGAGTCAGCACGTTTTTCCTATTATTAAAAAATGTTTAACCACAGACCTACGGTAGCAGCTGCAATAGACCTGCTGGGAGTATTCAACATGCACGTTTCATGCCTTTTGAAACCGGACAAAGATTGCTCCTTCAAATTTTGGCTACAGTATCAGCCGCAAAACTTGTAAATCCGCATGGCATCTTCTGTACTGAAGTCCCTGGATGAATATCATGCAATGGCTTCGGGTCCGCTTACCCTATTGTCAGAAAATACTTGCAGAGCCTAAATTCTCAAAATCTCTGCTCGTTTTCTGACCAAACCTTCATAGTATTTCATTGGCTGACACGTTTTAGAATCAAACTCTTCCGGGCGACCGAGAGGACCGAGAGGATCCGAGCGACCGAGAGAAGAGGATCGAGAGGACCAAGGATTACTACTATTGCATGGAACTTTTGTTTCAAAAACGTTACAATGTGTCACCGGAGTTTGACGTCGAAAATATTATCAATCTGCGGGCATTCACTCTTTCAAGATGCATTTGCCGGAGGCAGACGAAATTGCTCAACGCGGTTTGCTGTTTCAAGCCATTGTGTCGCATGTGGCCAAAGCGTAAGTGATCGAGTGCAACTAAACGTATAAGCAAAGCGCTCAACACTTTCACCAGATTTTTTTAAATACTGTTACGTGCTTTGCATGCTCATTTCACCATGCGCTTAAGTACGGCAAATTTTTATCTTTGTTACATTTTTGGCAGCGTGTAAACGTTTTTGTTCAGCAGAAAATGCTAGATTATAAGTAAAATAATTAGTTAGCGACAAGAATGATGCGACATATTCCCTACCATACAATGAAACACACAAACAAACATTTGTAAAGAAAAGCACGTTACCTAAACTTCAAGATGTCAGAATTGTGCTTGGTCAAGCATTTTACGGATGGATTTTCCGTTTACTTTCTTACCTAAATTGCCATGTTTGATTGAGCGCTTCAGACGCAGTTTTATTGCATGAGGATAGGGAAGCTCCCATATAATGAGAATCTCCCTGAAAATCACATCGGAGTTCTCATCAGCATACCAAATGTTTTCTAGAAAGTGTTTGAAGGATTAATAGCTCATCAGCGGCGTCGCGTTCAAGTCTGACAAGACGTTCATGAATTCCTGCTTTTTGAACTAACGAAAAACAAAAATTAGTAACAACCGTTGCAATTTCACAACGTTTTTGAACAATTCACAAACTTTCGATGGAGATCTCCCGTCGATGGGGGTTCCCCGGGTGGGGAGAGCTTGGTGGGGCGTTGCTTGTGTAGACTGAACAGTAGGAGGTAGCTCCCTAAAATAGTGCCAAACCGAATTACCACACAGCGATAAACGGTACAGGGCCTGCTCAACCAAATTGCTTATCTGCAGATAGCATATAGCTGATGACATGGAGATGGAATAGTTGCTAACGAGAACAAAACATTCGTTTGCTCAATGAAAAAAACGCCACAAGAACAGCGCTTCGCAAACTTTTTCTTTGCGTGACCTCTAACAGTTTTTGGATCAAAATGAACTGCGGTCTCGCCACCAATTGCTACGGAGTCTTTGTGCAAGTTACGAAACAAGTTCTTATGGCTCTATATTGACGTGAAATTTAACGAAACTGTTGTTCGTGATGTACGTTACTGGTTGAAGCACACTTGGTAGTTTAAACAACTTTACAATAGCTCTGTTGACCACTTGAAAACGCCTCATGGCACACTGTTTGAAAACTCTGAAACAAAGTCACCAAAAACTTAAAAGCGTAAATTCATCAAAAAAATGCATTATCAAAAAGATATCTCAGCTCATTTGTAAATCTTTCATTTCCATCAAGGCTTTAATTTTTCTGGCGGAATGGTCTGAGTTTAGTAAGAATTCCTGCTTTTGTATGAGTGTCCGAAGCAAAACTTGCCCTTTGTATAGTCCCGAAAATTTACATAAAAATAGAAATTTTTTTTGCAGACCACTTCCCATATCGAAACTGCTTCAAGTACAAAAGATAAGCGCCGCGTTTGATCTCGTTTGTCGCTGTCAGCTAATTCAGCATTTTCGCACGGTATAAATCTGTTTAGCAGCTTTTTCACCGTTGGTGAAAGTCATTAAACGAACGTAACGAGTACCCGTACTTCTGTTTTGCAAAGTTATAACCAGCTGCAGCACTTTTACACTCGTTTTGACAGCACTCTTCAGATCCCTGTGCGAGGTGTGCCAACCCCACTGTCCAACCTGCTTCAAACCGCTTCTGTCTGGATGAGCAGCAGCACCTGGCGGCTGGTAACAAAAATAGCCGGATTATGTCTTCATTCCCTGACAACTGCAGATTTCAAAAAAACATGCGGCTCATGGGGGAACTCCCAGTTTCCCTACCCAGCTCTTTGACCGCTTATTTATTCCCAGGATTGTTTGCCTACGCTGCTCATCAGCACGCTGCAAGCTACATACTGTTTTCCTGTCGGGAGAAATGCCACCACTCTTGACGAAGTGTCACAAATCTGAATGTGAAGATAGCACCGGCGCCACTGGCCAGCTATGGATGTAAAGTTTTGCCGCTCTTTCAACGGTCCACTCAAAATTACTTCTCTCGGCTGACGGCAGAGATTGTAGACTCTACGCAAACATCTTACACCTGGAAGGCGACAAACGGCTGGCCCAAGGCTTTTAGAGCATGTTTATCAATCGAACCTCCTCCGCGTGTGATGCAATGTGATTGCGCGACCAGCCGCTTTTTTGTACTGCTGCTAAGCTTTCGTTTGTTTGCCAACACTGCAGACGCCAAGTGTATGCTTTTCTTGCGACAGTTTATCGTTTTATTTATCGTCGTATGCTCGAACGTGAATCAGATCAGCAAAAGCCGTACACGCGTCATCGCAATGAATGGACTAAAAAAAGCATACAAAGGTTGGCGCCTGTGTCTGACAAGATTCTAAGATGCGTCCCTCACTGGAGCAAAGAAAGGTTAGATTTACGTGCTTTAAATTCACACAAACAGAAAACAAGCTTGCACCGAATGCCACCTCACTGCTTAGTTTGACCTTACTTGGCTTTAGTCACAAAACATTCTTGTGGCAAAGAATTTCTGAGGTGATAAACAATTTTACAGACATTTTAAGAGTAAAAACAAAAGTTCGAAAAACTCTCCCTGTATACAGTTAAAAGCAAGGACAAAGTCATCACCTTGATGTTCGCTGACAGGCGAAGCAACCACTAGATCAGTGGTTTTCAACCTGGAGGTCACGACCCCCAGAGGGGCTGTAAACTATTTTTGGAGGAGTCGCGAGTGGGTATTTAATGTACACAGCTATATTACAGTTGCTTTATTTGAGTTGTAGATGGGGGTCGTTGGGTTATCGTGGGTTGGTATCATGGGTCGCGGTACAAAAAAGGTTGAAAACCACTGTGCTGGATGGACTGATCGAACAAAGCATGTCGACAGTTCACCGCTTGCAAAAAAGTAACAGCGGCTGACAGTGATCATTATGACGTGCTACCATGCAGGCTTTCGGCTACTTTACGAATAAATGGCTCACCACTGCCCCCAGTGGTAGTTTATTACATGAGTATGCGCCAACCAAAATGCAAGGCGAATTCAAACATGTGGTGAAACTTGTCCCACGGAAGAGCACCAAAAATTGACGCTGCGTCCTGTTCTATCAGTTGTAGGTAGACTCACTGGTCGGGTTATAGCCCATTTTGCGTTTTCAAACGAACGGTTTATCTCAATTGTGCCTTTTTAACTGAAATCTTGTTTCTAAGCGTAATCATAATGATGTGATAAAATTCTAAGTTTCGTTTGTTACATTGCAGTACCGCTTATTTCCAAAGCATGTGGTGTTAGCACCACGATGATACTAGTTTGGCTGATAATTTTCTGAATAGAACCGAGAACTGTGTAAATATTTGACAAAGTCATCAGGTATTTATAAATCCCTAGGAAAGACTCTCATTGATGAGAAAATATAATGATAGACAGGGTTTTTAAGGTGTTTTAGGGACCCAATTCGAATCCCTAGAATTGGAAATCGGGTCCCTAGAATCAGAGAAAATCATCATCGGGTCCCTAGGATAGGAGAAATCGGGTCCCTACAGGTCCATAACGAGTACCTAACATTTTCCTTAAAAAAACTGTGTTAGATCAAATAAACATAGTGTCAAATACACGGAGTATCTTGGTGACCACTCACAGAAGGGGCTCATCGGGTCCATGCGTTGAAGCCGCGCTGGTATAAGCACTGCAAGTTCATCGTTTTATCATGTCTCCAGAGCCTTAAACACCTTATAGGAAGCGAAACCTAAAATTTGGAAATTTTTCTTGTTGTAATTGAGGTTTTGGAATATCTGAAATCAAAAATGTATTTGGCGCAGAAATCTGCATAAGAATAGAACAAAATTGTAATTACAAAGGCACTGGAAAATTCCTTTTCGCTAAAATGCGAATATGCCATCCTAAATCTCGCGAAAAGATTAACAAAATGTGGAGGGACACTCTACAGGACAACGCAAAGGTCTTCGGTGTTCCAATGTCTTTTGCGTATCGGTCGTACAGTAGTAATATTTAACTATTTTCCTCCAATAAGCTCATTCAATATGCAGGGTTTTTTAAGGTGTTTCAGGGACCCTAATCGGGTCCCTAGAATTTTAAACCGGGTCCCTAGAATCAGAGAAATCGGGTCCCTACAGGCCACACAGGGTACCTAACATTTTCCTTGAAAAAAAACTGTAATATGTATAGTTCAAAAATGGCTGTGAATGCTGTTGTTAAAATTCAGTCGCTTTTTAAATGGATTTGGGGCACGCGCTGCTTGGTTAGTGCGTGAGAGCGTGCTTCTAAACTCGTTGATTATAGTCCAGGAGAGCCTTAATATTTTTCGACCAATACAGGGTAACACGAACGCTTATTCACTTATTGTAGTGGCACGCCGCGGAAAATTTTGAAAAAATCTTCGTGAACTTAAAAGGTGTACATATTACGTTTCACACGAGAATTGTTTCTAAACTTTTTCCGTCAGCGACCAAGGATTGCCAAATGTGTTGGAACTGCAGATGAATGCGATTACCTTCACTCTGGCTCAAAGATTCTGCTTGAAATGTAGTTGAACGTTTGACATTCATGTTGGTCTAGTCTCAAAAAAGCCGCAAAATACGTAGATAAATTTTGCGCAGATAGATTACGATTTAAATTATCCTTGCGCTGAACGCAACAGAAGATTCACAAGGCACAGGGAAACGTCATTCCGAAATACTTCCCGAATTACCGTTTTCCGCCTTATTGGAAATACATGTCAATATGATATTAAAAATAGGCTGCATTTTGAGTTTTTGACTTGTACTTTTTTGACCAGGAGACGGTGTTTGAAGTTGAAAGATGCCAACTTCTGCCAAGTCAGATTAACTAACAGCGTCTAGTCTCAATACTTCATTAATATGAAATGCAATAATCTACACAAAAAGTACCAGTGTCTTTAAACAGAGTCTGTGAAGACTCGGAAAAAGGTGACAACGTTGTGAGTTTATTCGAAGTTTAAATGTCGTTGGAGGTAGTTGCAATTACATCTAACAGACCATTTTGATATATAAAAAAAAAAACGAAAAAGGAAGATATACTTTATTCCATATGCACCCCCCCACTCACCAGGATATCACGAGCGGTCAACTGCGCATGCGCCATAAGCCGCGAAGCTACTTCCACGGAGGATGAAACAACGGCGGCGAGTCACTGACGTCACTGACAGTGTTGCTGGAGACGTTTTAAATTCCATTAATGCCGAATGCAAGGCTGGAAAGTACCGTTTTTCAAGTCGTTGTTATGATCTGACGAGGTGTGGAACAATACATACCAGTTGAAAAGGCGCCTTAGTACGCCAAGCCATCACTCAGCCAGTTTTTAGAAGTTTTTATAATTTATTTTCTGTTTACGATTTCCCGAAGTCATGCAGTTATGAATGAAAAGAACAACTTCATAATCGGTCAACACAGCCTGCTTAAAAATGCTTTTTCTTGCTACGACACTTTGCGGCCTGTCGCAATTTGGGGATGGGGCAAGTTAAGCCCCCTCAAGTGGAAAATCGCAAGACTGTATGAACAGGTAAGAAACTCAATTCTTAAGCACCATCAACCTCGACCAGCTTAAAACCCCTACATCCAGCAATGCAAAGTTGACAAGCGGCTTGCCGCCTTTCGAAAATCTGGTAAACACATATTTTTGTGGCACAGCATGGTTGATGTAAATCAGCGTGTGCGCTGAATAATTTTTGTTCAAATTTTACTGGTTGTTCTCACAAACATGCGGTGCTAATCACAGCGATTATTTGTATGACTGTATAGATAGCGAATCATATTTTACAATGACTAAAACCAAATCAGTTTTTAGCCTTAGCTTGTAAAAGCCTTAGCTTGAGACAAAAATTTCTTCTCAGAGCTTTAGGCATACTAGATTCGTAACAGAAAAATCGAAAAATAGCCAATGTATTGCCAATAACATCTTGGCGATGGTCTCATATGCTTGACTGAAGAGCACTTTGGAAATGGGTTTCATTAAGTATGTTAGGTATGCTATAGACTGGTCTCCAGTCATCATGACTGCAAACTTCGAATAGACCAGAAAAAAATTTTGCACAAAAGGAACGTCACTTTACTAGCGATAGCACTGTATGGAAGAGTTAATACTAATCAAATTGAATAACTTACCATTATGAATGCTCATAACCTACCGTTATGAAAACTACTGAATGTTCAAATCACAATCGATTACTGTTGGTCAGTGAATCGACTTAACTCAAGGAAGAAATCCTAAGACTTGGACTGGATTGGTGTTCGTGAGCCTTAAGATTCGATTTAAATTATAAACTTATCGGTGGCGCACATGCATAACATGCTTTGACCTGACGCGCCCTGCACAATGATCCAACTTGAATTGAAGTTGCTGACTCTGATCACAAATAAGTAAAACTTGATTGAATTCACTGGTCATAGCAATCTACAGTATCTTCATTTTTGTAGCGAATCTAATATTGCTGTGTTATAAAAATTTGGCAAGACTTAGGTTTGTTATATTTTTTTACGAAATAAAATCACTACTGACACGCAGGTCGATTTAAGAGAAGAAAAAGTCGATTTTCCAATGCCTGGCTGTGACAGCAATGCTGCGAAAAAATAAGAGCAGGTGAATGCTCTACACCAGTGGTTCTCAAACTTTTTTGTCTCATTTACCCCTTAACAAATTAAAAATTTGATTTTACCCCCAACAATGTTTGGTGTGTCAAATTATTCATAACCAACTTTAGGGTAAAGCTTGTACGAAATTTTGTCAGTATCTGAGATGAAACTTTAATAAAATGCACTTACAAGCAAGCATGAATACTATTAAGAAGTGGTCCGCTGAGGTTGTTGAAATTCTAAAGACAGTTTCATACGAACCGGCATTTCACTGAGTCAAGGGGCAAAACGTTAGGAAGAAGGAATATACAGCCAGCCATGTTTAATTTTTCTTCTATTGAAAAATGACAATGTCAACTAGTCCGCCACTCAATGATACTTTTGTGCTTGTTTTCTATGCACATTATCTGACATTCTGGGAATAGTGGTTGAAAGTGATACTCTCATGTCATCTTGGGAACCAATCGAGATCGA
>JGI24158J21664_10005658_pt1 | contig 16361 bp, 13 predicted proteins | sample Ectturendosymbi3_FD_21664 | JGI IMG/M metagenome (IMG submission 21664)
TTTTTTTTCAGGTTTTCTTTTAAGGAAAATGTTAGGTACCCGGTATGGACATGTAGGGACCCGATTTTCTCTGATTCTAGGTACCCGATGATAATTTTATGATTCTAGAGACCCGATTTGAAATTCTAGGGACATGAATCGGGTCGCTAAAACACCTTACAAAAACTGTTTTTTTCTGATATCACAATCAGAACCAACAGAAACCAATAAATTATAAAAGCACAGCGAACTGGCTGTTACCGTAAACGAAATTCACGCTGTATTCGCCAACGCAAATGCTGCCGAAAGTTGGTTTTCAATACAGGCATGCCAACGTTTGCAATCATGTTTTTCGATTAAGCGCCTTTTGGTTAAAGTAGTTACACGATTTGTTAACTATTTGGGGAATTTGACATTAATGCACTTACATCGCGAGCTCCGAAATCTCTTGACCCACCAATAGTGTGATGCGAGCCATTCGTTAACTCAGTTGAAACTTCACGCTGAAAGACCGACAAAGAACATCAAGTGGTGCGATGGTGCGCACATCTTGACTTGTGCGTGTAAGTAAATTGTTTAGTCCGAAAAAAGGAAATCAAAAGCGATGGACAAATAGAGCATGACGTGACAGAAGGTTGCGGAAACCTCTCAATACGTTAACCTTCAAGTTTCAACAGAACGTTGCCTGCAGCTCGACAATGGGAGTATTGAATGCTGTTGTTTTTCTGTGCAGGCACGAATTAGCCGATGAGGCGTGCACGATAAAGTCTGCTCGTCCAGATGTTTGCCTAGACACTGCTTGATTTAATATCCAACAACTAAAGACGAAAGAAGTAATTTTGATCGTTACGCCAACTTCAGAGGCGCAGTTTTATCTGCACGTTCAATTATCATATACCAATGAGCTGGAGGGAAATCTTGCAAGTAGAAACACTCGCTTCTTACCAGAGGTTTTTAGTTAGGTACCGCAGAACACCGAAACCAACTAGTGAAGAAATGCCAACGTTGGACACGAAAGCCGCATCTGCAGAGAAACTGATTATTCAAAAACATTAATGCATTTGCGTCCACTGGTTTACAGCTGTTGATTGGTGATATCACCGGAGGCACACTAATAGGGGCGTAACGAGGTTAGATGACGTCCGGGGCAAGAAGCAAGTTTGGCGCCCCCATGTTCGAAATTGAGGTCTTTCGGAAGCAATGTACTGAATTGAAGAAAGCACTTTTCGGCGCCCATCGCAGTGATTAGGCGCCCGGGGAATTGTGCCCCCACTCGTTGCGCCCCTGCACACAAACAAGACGCAAAAATGTAATTGCACGAAATTCCACGGTCTACGACTGCATTCCAAAGCAATCACGACACAACAGGGTTGGACACAACCATTACCGGCTTGTTTAACACAGATGTGGTGTTTACACAGATTGGAAAATTTGATTGGTCTAACATGGAAATGACAGCGCACAGTACATCATGAAATGCTGTTGCGAAGTAAAAATCCTGAAATGTTAGTCAGCCGCAACACATTCAGGTACGCAAAAGTGACAACTAGCAGGATAACGAACCGATGGAAGCTTCTCTATGTGATAGTTCAAACCTCACAGACGTTGCGGTGCGTAACTGCAGCGCAGCCGATGCGTCTTATCGTAAACGCACAAGCAACTACTTATCTTTAAGAGACTTATAACGAAAAATTCGAGCAGCTAATGCATTACTTTTATGTCTCGCTGCAGTAAAAAAGCATTTTGGCAACGAGTGTTCTGTTTCTATACAACCCCCTCGTTAACGGGGGTCAGCTGCTAGTGGCTCCAGAGACAACGGCTTGGTTTGCATGCGCACAAGGGTTATTACGAGGCATTCATGCGGAACGCACACGCATCACTGCGCAGTTCCCATCCGACCGAACATCGGAGATCGTTTGTTGCCGAAAACCTTTGCGATGAAACGAACATACAAAGCTACGCGACTGCAGACAAACCGCGCGCGGAAAGAAAACAAACATGCGCGCTGCACTGAACAGGTTCGCCGAACAGCGACAACAGCCGGTCGCTGTTCTCGGTGATTAACAGTCTTTGGCAACTTGTTACCGCGTGAACGACAGAGATACTGAACGCATGACAGTGGCTGCGGTAGATGCGGTAGTGGTGCGGCATGACTCGCGCCCTCGCCGCAAACAACACGATGCAGTCTTGGAAAAATCCAATGGCCATCACTTAGGTTTTCAGACCAACTGTGAGGTTATGGACCGGTTACATTTCGAATGCTTCGGTAGGCCAGGACATAATCCGGCGAGCCGCCCAAAGAAGCGGGGGTTTAAAAACTAAAGTTGGCGTAAACGTCAGCAACGAGGATCTTCCACGACCAGCGTTACGCCTGTTTCTTTTGCTTGTCCTCTCGGTTCCGCTTCTTCTGAATAACAACTAGGATTGTTGTATAAAAATTGCCAAAGAACAAGATGAAGAAGAGCATCGCCAAAGCGGGGACTTGCCATTCAGCAAAGTTGTACTTCACGCCGATAATGAGCAGCGTGTAGGCGTTGTAAAGCTGCCACAACTGGAACGACAAAACGCGCTGCTTTAAGTTTCAACGTAAACGAAATTGGAAAGTAAGTCTTGGGGCTCTAAGCTGCGCCATCGTTTTTCACGAAACAACGATACGTAAGCAAAATAGGTTCGAGCGTGATGAGAACACAGACTTTGCGTGTAAGAACTTATAATACTTTATCAACACGACCAGTACAGTTAGGAACAAGCGAACTGAGATCCACCAATGCATTCACGTATTGTGCATGAACGACAGGTCGTTTTAATAAGGTTGTTTGGGATGCACATTGTCAATACCCCTGGCATAAAAAGATTGTCGATAACTTAGTCCCGTGGCGCAATAGCACATGCAAGAACAAAACGGACCATTGATGCCAGCTTTCCAGCTGTTCGTTTGCGGTAAAGCTTCATTTGCACTCTTTGCCGTGGCGTATAAATGCTGTGAAAAACAGCGAACTCACGTGGCCGAAAAAGAGGAACGGCAAGAGGAACGTGAGGCCGCGCCACATCCATGACTGGAAACCCTCTGAAAACAAATATAGGAACTGCTGTCGAACAGATACAGTACTCATTATCATAAAATATCGTCTGTCGAGTTATTTCGACATTTTAAGAAAGCAGGATGAGAAGTTAAGCATTTTGCATTTAAAAAAGATGCAGTGGTTATCCTCAAGAGACGCCAAGTCCAAGCTAGCTGGTTCAGTATAAAGTAGTTGACAAAAATGGTACACAGGTGAATTGTTTAAATACAACGGCGAGGTGCAAGCATAGTCCACTTGTACATTTGACTTGTTTAAGACTGGACCAACACCACCAATACATTTTTTAAGCACACACAGGTCAGTTACGCAGAATCATTGTTAGTGATGCTTCATCACAATAGCGTATTGAAGAAGCTATTAGCTGCTCCTGGTCTAACACTGTCAGCGTAAAGGAACTTGAAATGCAGCTTTAGCTGCTGAAAGACCAGTGCTGAACTACTGTCAGCGAGACTTGTCAGACTATCTGCTACATGGAGTATTAATTTTCGTATTAATAAAAAGCTATTTATCACACGGGGTATAGCAATACAAGCTTCATCTAGTTGAGGTTTAATCATAGCTGTTTTATTTAATCTTACCAACTGTTATGTCCATATCGTGCCGTTCCCCCAACGCTCGTAATCGATAAAGGCAGCCGCTCTGATAGTAGTACTGCATTAACTGGGGAGAAAACGAACCAGTGAATTTGTGTTGTATAACATAATGAAAACACGTTACGGTGATCTCAACAGAGACGAGCGCGTACGGAAGATTTTCTGTTGCACAACATAAAAAAATGTGAAAAAAATATCGAAGTATACCCAACTTATTGCACATCTTTTCCAGTTCACTGTAACAAACAGTGCTAAAAAGTTGCCAGCCAATGTTGCCTTTATTTTGATTGAAGGAGCACAACTTATACAAAAGCAACAAATGAAATGTGATGCTTTTCGCTGCTAGCTAACTGCGTCCAATCGCGCACGTTCAGAAGTCACAAACAAAAGCTCTACATGCCGCGGTTCATATAAAAGTGGCACGCGCACCATTGCAAGCAATACAACAAATCACACTGACACCAACTCAGGGTGCAACTGGTAAAGCCGGCTTTGCTGACGGAGATTTTCTCGTTCACCGAAAATCAGCGTGAATTTCGTTCCTAAAAGCCAGCAGAGATCAAATACCGGTCAGAACAGTGTCTGCAAGTGAATGAAGGAAACACACAAAGACAGCAACCCTCAACAAACTAACGAAGAATTTTCATTAAAGCAAAAACGCAAACTTGTTATTAACAGGCAGCTTCATCATAAACATCAAGCGACTTGCTTGAGCTGGAGTTGAAGTTTGATCACAGAAACTCATACACAAAAACGTTCGTGGTGGATGTATTCATGATTGTCATTACAAAGAAATAGGTCAAGATCTTTTAACCAAACTACAGAGCGCAAACCGTACAACTTGCTTGTTTGTGGGTTTACAAGTAAACCAAAAGTTAAATAAACGTGACGTGTGCGACGCCATCAGCGCGAAGAAACCTTGCACAGCAAAACTATGAAGAACTGAAATCCTGAGAAAGGCTCTGCGTGATTATTATGCGGGGAACACCTGACAAACAAAAAAAGACTGGAAGAAAATCTGAAACCTACGCGAAAATAACCCAGAAAATAGACACAAAAATCAACCTTTTTGACAGTTTCAATGTAAGCAGAGAAGTACAGTATACTCTCCTTTTGCTGAGCATGAAAACATAAATTTTGAATGCTACATGCTTCATTGCCTCATAACAGGTCACATTTCATATAATTAAGTGCAAAGCAATTGAAGCAAAGGGCATAATGCAGTGGTTGCATCATAGGCATCATCAGCGCAACGCAAACTATCAGCATCATCAGCGCTAACAGAACAGACATCTTGGACTTAGAGATTTTTCACTGCGATTGTAGCAGAGTTCAAAATCAGCTTCAAAAGATGTGAAAGAATTCACCACGAAATATTTATGCGCCGAAGGCATAACTGCGCTATTATCAATAATCTTATTTATGGACAACTAAGCTATTTAACTACGTCTGGTGACAGATTGCATAATTTCAAAAACGTACAAGAGGTTAAAAAACAAGTAAAATTGATCACCTGGACTAAACTCTGATAGATAGAAAACGCCATGAATACTGGTCTGAATTCTCTGTAAGCTTCATCGTCGTTCCTGCATTGAATATCGATTTTAAAAAACTCTTGAGTTGGTACCACCGCAAATGTGTCACCAACAGTACTCACCACAAAACATTAATCCCACTTAAAACAACTGAGACGTAGTGATGCATTACCCACCAGCCTTTTATCCTGAAACAGACAAATAAACATAGGTTGCAGAAGCATCACTGATGTTTCGTAGTGGTATTGTGTTGTCCGAAACAAACGCACAAACCAGCGTTGGGCCGATGGGCCACGTCCACACTTTTTTATGTTAGTAAAGCACTACGCGATAAATGAAGTGAGCAGAGCGAAAGCGACAAGGGCTATTACCAGGTTGTTGGAATGTAAAAAAATGGAAACATAACAACCAGTAATGTTCCCTCTAAGGTGCGCAAATGCGCTGCACCACCAAACCATTATCGCAGTGAAGTTTCATTCTCGCGCACTTGCAACATTCCAAATTGAAAAGTAAAAAATCATTAATCAATCAGCTGCCTATGAAGATTCAGCGCTGAACCTGGACAAAGTTTATACACATTGAAAAAGCACGAAAACAAGGAAAAGCTAACTGATTATACGTGTACTTTGGTCGTATCTTTATAAGATTTTACGCTTGTTCTAATAATTCACAAAGTTTGTAAATCATTCAGAACTCTGCTAACTCAGCTTTAAAATAATCATGCTCACGAGAACAAACATTGCTCAGTGTAAAATTTTCTTATCCGGTGAACACTGACAATCACCGTGATTTTCATGAAGCAGGTTCAACAGCCCACCAAAGGGACGCCAAAGTGAAAATCGACTGTTGCCGATGTCAGTGGCATACATGGGTTTACCACACGCAAAAAAGTCATTTTCAGCTTTCGACCAACGCGTTGGCAGCTACTCGTGGCACTGCCAACAAACTATGTAAAAAATTGCCAGCGGACAGGTCGAAGCATTTATTATTTGTGGAACGTCAATAGACCGGTTTCGTTTGTATGATGTAGACATCAATATGTCGCCTTTGGAATCGAAAAAGCGTGCAACACGGATCCTGACAGTTGTTCCCTGTCGGCATTTTTCACGTTTCTATTAAAGCCATGGGACAGTGAAAACTACGAGTCACGACGGAGTACCCGGTTAAACGTCCTCCAACTGCGTTAAGATTGCCTCGTCTCACGTTTAACGTCATGGCAAACTTTTAAATATCTTCTTAAAAAGAAGTATCGCATTCAGCACCCACTGGCTTGTTCAACTGCCGAATATTTAAAACTATATCAGCTTCTACTTTGTCTATATGTATAGGCTTCCTGAATTTTCCATGAACAATGGGGTAAAAGCGTAGGTGTTCTATTCGGATTTCCTTAACAGGAAAAAACAATTTATGGCAATAGATGCAGATCTATCGTAAGTGAATCTTGTACCTCGTTAGACTGCTAAAGCAGAGTTTCTCCGTAAAGCTTGGTAACAATTTTCGGCAAGCGCATAAGCCCAGCACGTCACGGAAGTGGCATACCACGTCGCGTGGAGAGAGAAAGGGTGCAATTCTGCTGCCTTCACCGCTTCCTTCCCACGCGAAATCGATCAAGGTNATTAAAAAGCACATGGCACAAAAATACTGGCAAACGATGGCATTGATGGAACTCTCTCTCAAAAACGCTCGTGCATGGACAAGAATGATGTNTTTAGTCATCATGCGTGAAACTAAAAATCATGTAGTATTTGAAGCTGCACTTATCCCGTGGTGAGTATGATGTAGCCCAGGGGTGGGGGGCCTATTTGCTGACAGGCCGCATGATTTGTGGATTATATCGATGGCGAGCCGCAAAATCAATTAATTTTATCATAAAATTATACCTTTATCTAACTATGAGGAAGAGAGACATATCTTGACTTACTGTCTAAGTACCTACTTATGGAGCTTCATTTTGACGCAATGTTGTGCTTTATCTTGGGTACCGCAAAGTTTGATGCGGGCCATATTAAATGCTCACGCGGGCCGCAGGTTCCCCAACCCTGATGTAGCCTCATGCAGCTTGTGCACAATTTGGTGTAATTGAATGCAAAAAATGACCACTGAACCGCTGTGGTGGCGCCACTATTTCAATAAGCTGCCCTTATAAAACCAATGGCCTTTTTTGTTATCCATTTAGTTTTCTCCAATTTGTGTCGCCCTCTTTTCCAACAGCCACCCACACACAGCAGTTTAAGACCTGACACTGAATTAACACATACCATACTTTTTCAGCTAACGCTGCATCACAACAAAAGACTTCTTTGAAGGAAATAAAGCAATTTCATTACTGAAGTAAGGGAGTCCGAATGTTACTCCTCACAAACAAGCACAACTCTTCATCCAATACAAAATTTAACTGCTTATCATAGCTTCTGCTCATAAGAACACATGCAACATGAATTGCTTCAAGCAGAAACGGAGAAAACGTAACTAAAAATACATGAGTCAAAGCTATTTCACGCAGCAAACATACGGCTTACAGGTACCTTGAGCCATTGGAGATCAAAATGCTTTCTCGCACGGTTAGAGTGCAGTAGTACCACAGTAAAAGAAATGAAAATAGTGCGTCGAATACGCGATGAAAGACCAAAAATTTTAAAAATACAGCAAACAACAGCATGGTAACACTGCAGTATAGCTTGAATTTCTCATATTCATCTTTGTAGCGGAATCTGAAACAAAAAAACATGTGAGACATCTCAGTCGAAATGTTGTTACTATCACGTACATACATATACACCAGAGTAATCAGAAAAAATACACATACAACAAAAAGCTGCTGCTAATACGTCAGAAATACTATTTAATTAAATACCAAAACTTCTACTTTGCAGCTTCTTTCACATTGTTTTAGAAATTAAAACAAGCGGATCAAGATAAGTAGAAATATCAATGAGGAAAACAGGAGATAGAGCATAGATCAGTGCTTCTCAATCAGATACATATTACAACTTTCCAGGGGTGTATCACCGTGATGGGCTGGTCCAGCCATCCGCTTGGTCTTCAAAATCAAGTAGGTTCTTTCCCATGCAATGTAATTTGCTCTTGCTTGATTTTTGTGCAAGCTAATGCAACAGTCATGCTTTTTTTTCTCGGCTATTTTTTTGGAATCACTTATGAGCTACCTAACGTATACCNNNCNGNTANNTNNTNNNAATCACTTATGAGCTACCTAACGTATACCAAGCAGTTAGCTGCTGGACTACGCCAGAANAAAAGCGTTAATTTGAGAAGTCGTCTATCTAGAAGTTTTATAAACTANCCTGATTTTTCGGAATCACTTCTTAACATTTCCGAATACCAAAAACAATTAGATTTCCTCAAAAATTTTATGAAACTGCAAACAGCAAGAAACGACTCAGTGCGTCCTAAAACTTAGTGCTTGTAATTTTCCGAACGATTATATGCACATCATAAACTGAAAAAAACTGCAAAGCAGAATGTGACAAACGTAAAAAACAATTTTATTTCTAAAACACAACAACGTTAAGAAACAAGAAAACAATTTAAAGAAACTTCTTACTTTGCAGCATTGCTGTCAAGGATCATATTGATTTGGCCCACAATCAGTCCCAAATAAAACCTGAAAATAAACCAATATGGAGTTTATGTGGTAGTGACCAAAGACATCGCCCGTCCTCTTGAGAGAAGTGATAGCGCAAAATGTAGTCTCTCCTTTTCAGATGCAGTGATTGCCGCGGGCCTGCACTTGTAGTAGACGCAGTGCAAAGCCTCTTCTACACTAATGTGTCCACAGCAGCGCCTTTTCCGATATAGTAAAAGTTGCTGTGCAAATGGCACGACCGGCCTGTCCAACAGCATAATTTGGGCAACAACTACCAAGGAATGCGCAAAATTAATCAAACCAATCGCGTATTGGTCGTAGCGCGCGTGACCAAGGACCTCGTTCTGGCTTTGGATAGAAAGGATCGTTCAGAAATTCGCGACAGCCTCCCCCAAAAGCTACCCGAAAATGGAGGTCCCATTTTATGCCCGCTGTGCACCTGGGGAGGCGGATGAGGCAAAACAGAGTGCTTCTACTCTTGGATACTTGAAAATCACGCGTAAACGACATTGCCATAAGCTAGTAATTGGAAACTGGAACATCACTTCACTTACAGAAAGCGTGTACTGGTCGAGAAAGTCAAACGATATTCCCTGGGTCTTGGTGGCATCTTTTCAACTAAACGTCGTGGTTCTAACTCTGCAGAGCTGGATGATGGATGGAAACTCTTCTACTCCACTCCAGCACTGAGCCAGAAAAATTTGCCCAGAATAAGGTGGATTATTTGTAAGCCGTCAGGTGGCAAGCTGTGTTGATGAATAGATGACGATGAAACAACACCTTGGTGGAACCAGGAAGTGAATGTATAAGCTGGATTCCAATTTTATTCGCAAGCGAGTAAAGTGTTCTGGCAAACCATGCGGAGTGTCCGTGGCAAAGGATCTCATACCGCTAGATCCATTAAACACCAAACTGATGTTTAACTCATCCTTGGCAGATGGAGATAATATTTCAAAGATCTATTGAACCCAGCCATTCTCACACCATCGAACACACGGGGAGGAAAATATAATCACTTCGACCCGTGTCTTCCTAGCTGTCAAAACACTGAAGGCTGTAGATTCTGATAAAATTCGGCCAGCAATGCTGAAAGCTCTCAGCGGTGGAGTTCACTGGCCGACTTGTGTGTGTCAAAGATGCCTGGTGTTCTCGGAGGGCATTGAAACGTTGGCAAAGTGGGGTGATCATCCCTACACACAAGGAAGACTGGAGGGAATGCACCAACTACCGAGGCATCTCTCTCCTCAAAAAAGCATATGCCAAGTGCCATGAAAAAGATGCCGCGAAATAATTGTAACAAAGCTGGAGGATACCCAGTGCATATTTCATCCTAGCCGTAGCACTACGAACCAAATTTTCACTCTCCCGCAGATTTTCGAGAAACCTTGGGAGTATGCCAAAGATCTAAACACATGTTTTATCGACCTCGAGGAAGTATACGACCGGGTTTAGGGAGTGGTGCAGGAGTATAGTGTTGACAGCTGCCAGTTATTGGCCGTCAAGTCATTGTATTCCTGCTCAGAGGCTTGTGTCCGTGTCGGTGGAGTTAACTCACAGCCGTACACCGTGGATGTAAGACTCCGTCTCGAGGGTATGTGCTGTCAACATTCCTCATCATAGTCTATATGAATTGGATAGACAGACACAGTCAAGTCAATGGTGGTGTCACTGTTGGAAGCTCAGAATCAACCATTTGTTTTTTGCAGACGATTTGGTACTACTTGTATCTTCTGAACAGGGTCTTTAACATTCGCTTAATCGGTTTTCAAATGCGTCCTACCAATCGAGAATGAAAATTAGCTCTAGAAAGGCTGAGGTCTTATGTCTCTCCAAAATCCCAAGGCAGTGCTGCAAGCAGGGCTGTGAAGCCGGAGCCTAAGCAATTCTGGATGGCAGGAGCTAGAGACAAAAATTTTTTAGAGGGTGGAGCCAGAGCCTGAAATTTGGGATCTGGTTCAAGAGAGTTATACAAAAAAATCATACGTTTTTTCTGTTTTTTTGGACCAAATTGTTCTGGAGCTGGGGCCAAAATCTCAAGATGTTGGAGCCAGAGCCAAAAAAATTAGATGCCCAGAGCCAGAGCCTGAAGTTTGTGCACCGGCTCCACAGCCCTGGCTGCAAGTCAGTCACATTACACTACAGCATGCCAAGAAGAACAAGCACCTTTTTGGGGTGGTATTCACGAGTGACCAAAGGCAGAACAAGGAGATTGATACGTGGATTGGTAAAGCAAACGTAGTTCCACGTGAGCTCTATCACTCTGTGGTTAACAAAAGAGGAGCTTTTAAACACCACAAAGTCATCAGTTTTTAAATTAGTCTTTATTTCGATCCTCACTTATGGTCATGAATCTTGGGCAATGACTGAAAGCATACTATCTCAAGTGCAAGCAGCAGAGATGGATTTTTGTGAAGAGTTCACAGTGTGACACTTGGCGACAAAGTGCACAACTGTAAAAATTGTAAAACCCTGAATGTCGAGCTGCTTCTCCGAATCCAGAGTTTCCAGCTCCTTTGGTTCAGACATGTGTCTGGAATGTCCCAGGAAAGATCAACAAGGTGAGTCCTGCTGGGTAAATCAGCTCAGAAGTCATCCAAGGAGCAGGTAGCATGACTTAATCGCCAATCTTACCTGGTCCTGTCTTGGTGTGGAGCTTAGAGCTATCAGAGGTTGTTTGAAACCATAAGGTATTTCTAATCCTCCTGGGACTGATGTTCCTGCTGCTCTTCTTAGAGGAAAAGAGGGTGTGAAAATCAAGTAACAAACATAACTCACTAACAAAAGACATTTGAGAAAAAATGTTACAGAAGCCAATAACAACATGCTAGCAACTCAACCACAATGTTTTTTAAAGCATTACCCATTCTTTTTTGGAAGAAACTTGTCAATATCTTCTAACGACCTCTTCTTTTCTTTAATTTTTGCCATAAGGTCATGTTTCTGTTCGCTTTCAGGAAACCTTTAATAGTTGCATGATTGACAAGTTGAGTAATGAAGAGAAATGCAAGTTTTTTTACAAAATGATACACAGGCTTAGCATACTTTTTGTGTAGATTGCAAAAAAGTCAATGATTTGACACATCTTTCAGAAATTAAATACTTTCGCGATATTTTAAGTACAGTTGTGTATGCTATGAGAACTTCTACATGCATGGTGGCCTGTTTTTGACACATTAAGTGTAGCTTATTTTGCAATTAGGTGAATGGATAATTTTAAAAATACTAAAGCATACATCATGCAAACAACTTTTAGAAAACGTCATTTTAAGAATGTAATTTGAAATGCTATATCTTGCACTTAATAAAGATACTTCAATCTATATTTGATGAGATATTGTTTAAAGCCACAAACAAACTTACATTAAACAACAAGATGTAAACAATAAATATGATCAAAATGAGAAAAACTGAAACAAGTGTTTTGTCTGCAAAAGGTGATCTTGGTAGATGTTAATCAGTCTGTAAAGCAAAGGTGTTTAAACTGTGGTGCACAAAATATTTTTACCCAAAAGGTAAAATTAACCCATACCAATTTTACCTGTCACAATGTGTTCAGTCATGGTTAAATGAGACTGATTACAAATCTTCTTTGCCATGTAATTAGTAGTCACAATAGATCAGCCATTGACAGAACAATTGCAGCTTTACCAAAAAAATAGCTCAGTGTATTTTTACCTTTTGTAAGTGTTCTGTGCAGCAGCCTACACAGTTGTGCAACTTAAAGCAGAGATAAAAAGCTTAATACATTTTAACTGTCGAGTGCAGGTGTTGTTTTAATTAAGTTGCTTCTAGTAATGGCATGCAAAAACCTAAAATTATTTGATTGTTATCACATTTCTCATCATGTCACTTGAGCAATGAGAACATTGTTTGCTACAATTTTGTTGGTATTCTAACTTCTTTATTCTCAAATGTATTTGTGTGTATGGCTAATATGAAGCTAAGCTTACAATGCAAATACATCACCACCCCATAATGTAATATTAAACTTTGGTCTTTGAAGCAACCTGCTAAACTGGTGTGTCCCTTTGAAGCTTGGACACCACTGGTGTACAGCATGAGCATGCTACTTTTGCTTTCATGGTGCTTCTTCATAGAATTATGTCATAAGTCTTGGAGTAGGTAAACATTACAACCTTGCAGTCAAAATAATTTCAAAAACTTATGAACAACTTTAGCAAATTTTGAACAATAAATAAAAGCTTTTTGAAAATATGAATCGGTAAGTGATTGATTCATGTAAAAATCACTGACTTTGGAACATACCTCTAATACAGTATTGCTATGTCCGGCCTCTGATGATTTTATAAAGACACCCAAGATGAGCAGATGTATTTAGTTTCAAAACTGACTTTGGTGAAATTATTAAAAATTCAGTTTCCAACTGCTATTTGCTATACCAAACCCGTATTTCATAATTATCTGGTATTTCTATTCTACATATATAACATGTGCAGAACCATGATGAAATGTCATAGTTTTGTTCATATCTATCATGGAATAAAACCAAATATGGCTTTATTAGGCATTAGACTAGTAAACTGGTGATGCACTGATAAGCAAATAGGCTAATTATTATTATTGATGGATCAGTGTAATCGTATAGCAAAATACCATTTATAAAACACGAGACATCATGAAGTCAGGAGGTCAATACTTACTTAGCCTTGCTCAGTTTGGGGGTACGATGTATATGAAATAGGCTAGTGACTAGGTGTAGCAACCAAATATTACCGCCTTTATGTTCAACACATAGTAAAATAACAAGATGTAAGTTTTTTTTTAATTTAAGGCATGCACAAAAGAACAAAATTTTGAAAAAAACAATTTACCAAGACAACACCACTCCTAAATAAATTTTATGCACATATCATGACATATTGTGACAAATAAATACAACTGTTGACGCACCTTTTCAATGTTGCAGAAAGAAGAGATATTTTTTTCAACTGTCTTTGTATTTGAGAATTGCATGCATTCTTAAGTGAATTGTATGATTCAGCAATGTGCTTATATTCTTTAAATTTTTCCTGCCACAGAAACAATTTTCAAACATTGAAAACATTTTATGAATGAATCACTATGATTGAAAAAGCTTATGAACATCCACATTTTATCAGAAACTAGCTTTTTATTACATCTTATGCTTGAAGTAAACCTTTGCAAAGTTGAGTTTGTCATGACATCAATCTTTCGCCACTGAAAAACAATTTCGAAATGAATCCATAATGAATAAATTACCTAAAATACATAATACAACATTATTGTAGTTTTGCCTAGGCTATTTTTGTGGCCTTTGGACACTCTTCATGTTAATCATTGCATTTGTAGTGTACATTAGTATTTTTGGCACAGGTTGTTTTGCTTGGGGAAGCACGCTGGGTAATTTTTATGATTTTTTCGTATTTTTGCCAGTTGCTTCAAACACTCTGGAATTTAAATGCAGATCAATTCAATTACAAAATCTGCTTTTTCTCTTCATAGTGTATGTACACACATTTATAAGATTTCAAGGCAAAAATATTTTGATATTTTCAGTGTTAAACTTGTTGTAATGGAAGTGGCTATGGAACTGCCTCGCGACTTTCATTTTGGTAATAGTGGTTGCAAGTTTCTAATTCATGGGAATTTTTTCAAGTATCCAAAGTTTAGGTTTAGGGGTTAGGCTTAGTGTTACGGTTAGGTTTTAGGTTTACTTTTTGGCAGTGGCTACAGAACCATCGATGGATCTTGAAATTTGAAACCTTATTTAACCATCTACTGTAACGTGATAGTAACAAATGACGAGAATGCAGTAGGTTTGGTAGAAGCATACTAAATGTAAAAAGTAAACCTTAAACCTAAAACCTAACTCTAACCACAGCCCTAAACCCAATGCCGACGTAATGCTAATGCTAAGCTAACCTAATGCTAGTCTAACGCTAACCCCTAAACGTAACCCTTAAACCTAAACCCTAAACCTTAAGTTTAAAAAGTTTTGAAAAAAGAAAAAAAAAAGTGGTGTAATGATTTGAAACTTGCAACCACCAAAACGTAAGTCACCAAGGTGAGAGGTGAACTGAAGACCATTGGCGTACCGGACTTAAGACATATCCATTACGCTACAAGGATAATGCCGATCAAGTGACAAACTAACTAACTGATTTATGTGAGCCGTGTCATGCAAAGAACAAAAGGCAAGGCTACAGAACTACCTGAGGTAGTTCTGTAGCCTTGCCTTTTGTAATCTATTTCCACCTTTGCCTCTTCAGCCTTATTTGAGGGATGCTATGTGCCTAGTGGAGCATACATGCAACTATGGAAAACAATAATAGTACTGTACACAACACACAAGTTTTTTTCACAAAACCTTGAAGGGCCACAACATTTGGTAGACCACGGTTCACTCACAACTGAATTAGCAAGTACAGACAACATGTTTTCTTTACTGTAAAAGAAATATAAGAAACATAAACCACATACCAAGCAGCTGGTGTGATCACTCTCAAGATTTTCCCATTCTTCTAAACAAACTGCAAAAGTCAATTCTGCACCAACTCTTTGAGCAACTTCCATTTTCAAACTGAAAAACAAACTAACTGCTGTAACCTCACACAAGGTTTTAGATCATTCACACTCTGTTGGATTATCATAACCATATGTGTATAAAAATGTCAAAAAAACATTATTATTCGTAAAAAACACCTAGGCAGTAACTATTTTGCCTCATGAGGCAAAAACAGCGCTGGTGCTATTTTGCCTTTAGCCGAACACCATAATCATTTCAATTTATTGAAGTGGTCACATGAGATGATAAGTTGAAGTTCAGAATGCATGAAATAAAAGCATAAAAGTTGTCCGTGAATTGTTTCGGAGTTTGCATCTCATCAGTATTGCTTTGTGTAGCAAAAATATGTGGACACTGTGTACACACCAAGCATAAAAAGTAAGAAGTGCTGGGAAAGTGCCTTGCTCCTCTCAAGGTTGGACACGTACTAACACCGGTTGTGCAATGCCCTACTGTATGGTTTATACACTTTCTGCGCGAATGACGATATACAATACAGCTGTGGTGAGGATAAACAGCTTTGCTCCTCCCAGTATTGGTCATGTGCAAACACCGTTTCAGTAACGTGCGCTGATGTATAGCTAACCACTTTTTTGTGCTCTTGTGTCTGTGATATGGACCACGAGTCCGCAATAAAATATCATTATTATTATTATTATTATGAAACCTGCTTAGTTGACCCTGACATCTCTACGACTCAGTCCGCTGGACGAGTGTTGTCATGGTTTCAGTGCTGGCAAGCTGTTAGCAGCTTCCTGCATTGTACAGTAATGTGTGAAGTGTAGGCTAAACCCTTTAACCCGCCTGCGACTGAAATACGGAAAAACGGGACAGCGGAAAAACGGGAAAAGTTTCCCATTAAAAATTCAAATTTACGTTGTTTTGCTGCGGAGTTGTGGGAAACAGATCTTCGACCAAAATTGATTGTGTAGGGTTTTCCTTTTGGTGTAGGAACCCAATGTTGAGGTTTGGGGTGTTGCCCAGCGTAGACGTTGCTTGCGAGGAATGCTGTCGTTGCAT
>JGI24158J21664_10005660_pt1 | contig 16359 bp, 6 predicted proteins | sample Ectturendosymbi3_FD_21664 | JGI IMG/M metagenome (IMG submission 21664)
ACAAGCAAAAAGTATGCGAAAACACTTAATCTCCTTGCGAAGGTAATAAAGTTTTTGTAAAATATCAAGCTCAAGGGGGGGTTTAACCCCAACCCCCCCCCCTTGCGTACGCCCTTGACAGACACTGTTTCTTTGTTTCTGTAAAAATGTGTTAGACTCCTACTAATTGATATCACGAAGTTGGTCAACTTCGCTTATACCTGCAGCACATCATTGAAGAGATTTCAAGTTGACTTAAAACTTCTAACAACCAGCAACCTTCTTTACAAAAAATGCCTGGATTCTTTAGAGCTCATGAGCACTAAAAGCATTTTGCTGTCATCTTGTCCGTGACAGCCGTGTTCGTGCTTGCAGAGTCAGTGATGTGTTCCACTTACTCTGTCTTAAATATGTCTTTTTTCGAAAGCTTGCAGCCAAGCATTGCCTTCGGAAGCGCTCATAGATTGTTTCGGGAAGACCAACAGGAAAAGAGAAAAACAAAACATTCGCCATTCTCATTCTATCAATTATCTTTGTGACACTTTCACCGCGCATGTTGTTTTAAATTGCTTTCTGTCTGTTTGTGGCAAGTTACAGCGCACAGTGCAACATTGCAAACGTTCGTGACACCTAAAACATGGAAATAGATCTGCGTTTAGAGAAAATTACTACTACAACTTGCTTTAGGAATGGCGGCGACCAAGGATGTCATGCTAGCAGAGACCTTGCGTATATTTTGTTAAGTGAAGAGACAAAAAGGTTATCAAGTATGCCCACTCGTCCAATTACCAAAAAAGTATCCGACACAACCTCCTCGTCTCATTTGGCCATGATTTAGAATTTGAGCATCAAAAACAATGAGAAAAAATGTTGTCGTTCAAAACTTTGGGGACCCGAGCCCATATGGGCACGACACGATGTTGATCGAACAAATGCACGAAGACATCTTTGGTATTTCAGCTATGTGCTCGATATGCAATAATTTTGCAATACCATACAGGCAATTTCTAAGTTCTGATAGCGATATTAGAAAAACTGTCTGCTGTGTGTTGCTTGAAACTCAATGTAAAGAAGGAAGAGACTGGCCTGTTATGTCAAACTGTTGTCAGAAAGTTTCTTTCGTTTGTCCATTTGATCAACAACACGTCAAAGTTTGGTCGCAAATAGTGAGCAAGTCCAGTTACAGGGAGCACAAGTTTTTCAGTCCCAAAAGATGACTCCTCTAGGCTCAATCTTCAAGTACGGAGCAAGTAAACCACCAAAAATTGATCAACATAGTTTGTTTACAAGCATTCAAGTTAGCGAAGCTGTGTTGCATGGAACTTTACAGGTACGCTTGTTGCAAAGTTTTTTGAAATATTCTGAAAACTATTCACAGCTTTTCAAAGGTTTCTAAAAAAACATTTAGGATTTTTTGGCTCCTGTCTTTGATAAGCTGCTCGCGTCACGAAGCAGCTAGGTGGAGTGCATTATGAAGATCGCAACGCACTGATCAATCAATTTTGCTGATAACTCAGAAACGTTCAGATTGACCCAACAGAACATGATTTTAGCACCGTCTTCTGGCTGTATAATTTCAGCTATTCAAATTATTGCATGTATTCATTTGGCAACTGCTGGAGATGTGTCTAACCTAATTACGACAAATGACAGTCATCACGATGCGAAAAGCTATGGCTTGACCACAAAATAATTTTATTCGTTAATATTAAGTTTGAAGTAAATTTTTTTCGAAGATTACAAACAAAGTATAACCATTCACTACAAATTAAGGAACTTGTTTATGGGGAAACAAAAACAAGTCAAGCTCTTGACAAAATCTGGAAATTTAGAAAAATGTTGTCATTCATCTCAAGAAAAGGTCAAGTGGTCCAACAAACGCGCTTTCTAAGTTCAGCTGCGCAAATGAGTAATACAGACTTTTGACGACTTTAATGCACGTTGTCGAGAGCACAACTTATGTTGATCAGTTTCTTCTACCGTAGGTATTAATCTACGGTGTCCGTTCAAAATAGATCTGTTCATAACAAACCACTCATAATAGACCACTCGGAATAGACCACGTTCATAACAGACTTGTTCATAACAGACCTGTTCATAACAGACCCGTTCATAGCAGATCACGTTTAAAACAGACCAGTTTGTAACAGACCACGTTCATAACAGACCGCGTTCAAAACAGACCAGTTTATAACAGACCACGTTCATAACAGACCACGTTCACAATACACTACATTCATAACACACCCATTATGAAGGTGTTTTGTTGTGAACAGGTCTGTTATTAACATGGTCTGTTTCGAATGGTCTGTTATGAGTGGTCTGTTATGAACAGGTCTGTTTTGAAAGGGAACCGGCCAAACTGCGGCTCTTCCAACCTTTGCATGCGGCCCTTTGAGCTTTCTAAAAAATTGTACATTTGTTTTTTGTTTGTTATTTCTATTGCCAAGTGTAGAAATATTGTAAAGTGATACTGTGGTAGCTAGCGTGCGGTACAGTATTACTTTTGCAAGTCGTTCCAAAAAGAATTATGATGTCACAGAAGCGTAGATTGCAAATAAATTTGTGTTTATAAATTTTTATGTTGCGGCTCTTTGTATATTGGGTTTTACGATATGCGGATAATACATAGAGCAAGTTTGGCCACCCCTGCTCTAGTCTAAAACTACAGTGCTACGATAGATTTTTTTAATACGGGTTAAAAAGAGATAAAAAAAAGCTTTGCGCCGGAGCGACCCAGACACAAGGAAGATTTCACCAAACTTCAGTGTATAATCCCGAAAGTCGCAGCACTGTGGGTGTTGATGGTTTCTTTTTATGATCATACGTGGATCGTCGCGAAGTGCCATCTAAATTATTCAAGGTGCTCATGATCGCTTAAAACAACTGCTATCTACTTCTCGACACTCTCCAATTGCCTAGGTTGGTAAAACTTAACGTAAACGACAATTTTACTGTATAACCAGTTAGGTGCTGAAAAAGCTATTGGTTTAGATGCAAATGGGCCTTTAATTTGTACAACTAAGCTACAGATTGTATACAAGTACCAGAAGCAAGACTGTAACTAACATCAAATTTCACATATGATGTAGACCAGTGGTTCTTAACCAGGAGTACACGTATCCCTTGGGGGTACGAAGACCTAGAACAGGGGGTACGAAGCAACAAAATTTTCAGGAATACACGCCTTGAAAATCTGGACCAGGTTTTCCTGAACAGTCATCGTGATTCTCTGTAGTGTGACGTGCCATTATCCATTATTTACTGAGGCTGAAAGTAGTTCGCTATGCGCTTTGAGTGTTATATTTAGCTTGCTTGTACAGTCAAAGTGCTGTTGCCTAACTTATTTCATTGTCAGTTGTTGAGTGAAGAATTCGTTGCTAAATGTTAGTTGACCAGTCATTTCACAGGTGCTTAAGTATATTTGTTAAATTTTGGGAGTCAAATATTTTATATGAATATCGGTACATTTAATTTATGAGAAACATGTCCAAGAAACGCAAGTGGAATTATGATTGATGTTAGATATTTCTTGCGCGACAGAAAAAGGTAGAACGCGAAGACCACAGTGCACATTATGCAACAGAGCAGTGTCGTAGCCAGCTCAAAATTCTTCGGAGGTCCAATAAATTCGGGGGGAGCAAAATGTTTGACTTTAGGCAAGCAAGAGTATCTTTGTTTGGGACGCCGCTTCTCAAAGCACAAAATGAGTAGATACGCTAACAGTTTTGGGCGGTCACACCTCCTTGACTACGCCTATGCAACAGAGTATTTATCAATGCAAATCTGAAACCTTCAAGACATTTTAATAATCGGCACGGGGTGAACATCTTAATAATCGGCACGGGGGAGTGCGGTCTGGGAATGATTTCAATACCCGGGAAATCAAAAGGGNGCGATTTGATAGTGGTGGATACTTACTAAAGCAGGGCTTGTACCGATGGAGAAGCAATTATTGCTGGCATCTTACCAAGTTACATTCGTGTGTGCCAAGAAGAAAAGCCTCATACAGTTGCTGAATAATTTGTGTAACCGTGTGCACAACGTTAGCATCAATTGATACTTGATTTCAGACAAGGGGTACGAGAACATTTTATGAAAGCTCAGGGGTACGAGTGCGTAGAAAGATTAAGAACCACTGATGTAGACAACGCCATATACAGTGATTGCCAAAGTGAGTCTGGATGCATTTCTGACAACATCTGATTTTCAACCAATCAAAACCAAGGCCAGCTCTTGTTTTCTCTCTAACCGTGTCTGGCTTTAAAGAAGTGTTTGCGAAAGACGCAACTACAGGCAAGATAGAAGGTAGCTATATGCAACACTGGTTTTACTACAAGCACGATTTCAGTACCAGCACGGAATCGGTATTTGAGTGAATAACAAATGACAGAGCAGAATAGAGGAAGGCCGTTCCAGTTACAAGAAACCTTTCACGTTAACTTTCTACAACAAAATTTGGTGGACATCAGCTTACAGTGTTGAACTGCTGCATCATGTAAAAATGTTCGAAATAATCAAAGTGAATATTATATGCTATAACTTTCCATTTATTTTGTAGCTCACAAGCAAAACACTTATAATGTGAAAGAAATCGGTTTAGGAATTGCGCAGTTGTATCAGCAACCAAATACAAGCTTGCGTAACATTTTATGAAGGTCTGTGTTTACAGTTAGCTCCTATATACTCTTACATGTGTTTAGTTTTGGAAAAGCAATGAGCTCAAAAACATGTGCATTGGAGTTGTTGCCAACTGTTTGCCGCATTTCTGAATAATAAAGATGTTTCCCGTAACGCCTATCTAAAACATTGAATTATCAGCACAGTTGATAGAAAGTTTTTTCTCCACATTTAGGAGGACCGGTTTCGTCGATATCAGGTACATTTTGCATTTTTACAAGTTGACTTTATTGGCAGGGGGTCTGGGCCCGTCAAGGCTTCTTGGAAAATTCGTGCGAAATACGACAAACATAAGTAGGAAATTCGGCACACTGTCACTGATTCTGTTGCTTTCTGATCAGTCAGGTGGACTGCACCCTGTTGATGGACTTTGCCCGACAGCACCGTTCATTCTTCTGTACTTTCTTCCACATTCCGCTGTGGTAGCTGCATGGCAAACAAGCCGAGTTAATACGCGACCACAGGGGCGTGTGTGTTAAGTGCATATAGTTTGCAGTTAGAGTAAATCACTTTTATTTGCAGTGCAAAAAAAATTTGCACCATACATGCCATTAGCACTTATTACTTGACATCAGCGAAACTTTTATTTCCATTATAGAGTAATAAATCAGTGACTTTTTTAGAGAACACGTGCTAGACATAATTTACGTCTGTTTGTGAGTCGCTTGAATAGGCCACGATGTTTTACTTATACTTGCCAATTGTTTTTTAAGATTTATGAGCCGTGGAAGCGAAAACGGAGCAGACCAAAAGAATGTTACATGACTCTGTACGTCAATGAAACCAGCCCGTTTCTGGTGTGGCACAAAATTGAAAAGGGAAGAACAACGCAGAACGACGATAGCATTCCACCAATAGGTAAGAACTTTTGCAAATAATCGATTTGTCGAATGACAACTTTTTATAGCCATTGCGCATAAGCCCAAAAATCGCCGATTTTTTCGTGATGTGCTGTGTCTGGAAGACCAATCAAGCAACATTTTCTCAGCGCTTACCATAGCAAAACAGTCCTGAAGAAGCTTTTCTTTGCAGGGTCGCCTTAGAATAGTTACCAGATGCTAGCAGGGCTGGTCGTTCAGCATTTAAATAACTCTATACAGGTTATTGTGAATGCTGTCAACATGTATGCTTGTTTAGGACCAGGGCCAGGTGGGCCTCGTTTCACCCTCAGAAAAATATTCGAGACGGAATCAGACTCCTTTGTAAAATAAACTTCCATTCTTCATATTTTATCTTTTTGAAATCTTTTCTAAAAACGTAATAAAAGTTATAATCGTTTCAGGCCAAACTGATCGTGCACCAAGTGCATGTATGTTTTTTTCTTAATAAGAATAAATTTTCAATTTTGCAAGTCCATACAGTGCACGTGTCATGCCCAGAAAGAATTGATTAACAAGTTTTGAGACACCATTTTACCATGGCAAATGAGAGAATTGTTGAAAGTAACTTGGACCGATACAGAAAGATTTCTTGTCGAAACAACTCGGTGGTCACTTGTAGACGATTCTAAAATGCGATTGATGCAGCACTTTAACCAGTATTAATGCTGATAGTTTTTTATATCTTGCAACTTTGTTTGAATTTTCACTTTTTGACAACTCTTTAATCTATTTAAGATTGTGAAATCCTTAAGGCGGAGGTTATAAAAAAAAGTGTTTATTTTAGGGGAGTCAGTGCAGCACATTGCTCTTGGTTAACTGGCTCAAATAAGTTCGAGTGAAAAGGCAAAAACAAAAACAAACTAGTTCGCGTATTTCTGAATTTTGTCCTTACCTGGTGAGCTTGTCACACTTAACTTATGAATTTTACATCATTTTACCCTTTTATCCATTGTACAGAAAACGCTTTGGATGGTCCAGCAATTCCTGTTGCCAAGCCGCGATGTGTCTTATCAGTAAGCAAAGCCAAGCTGCGAAAGACAGCTGGAGGAAGCTTTGAGCTCACAGACTTTGTTTCTTCACTGACGTTTCGATTTGTGGCCAACACTGTGCAAGAAGCTAACAGATGGATCGAAAAACTCTCCGTTGAAACTATGAGAGAAGCCAAGTTGGACATGAGAAGCATTTGTTCTTCTCGTTCTTCTTTCTCGTCGTCTACCTCTTCTTTCTCTTCCCATCAATCTCCAGACGTCAGCCTCAACGAAGGGAACCATTTTTTTCCTCCCTCTTCCTGCGACGCCCATCAAACCACATCACGGCATCGTAAATCGGCCAGTTTCTCAGATTCGACAGGTGCTGTAGCACAATTATTAAGCAGTGACGGGGTACCCGGCGCCCTTGTAGCAAAGACAGCAAACAAAAGCTCGGACGAAGTAGCAGTGCAGCTTGACTTATTTGGTGTAAAAAGCACGGCAGATCATATTGCTGCGTGCAAGCTGGGCCACACTCGGTCGAACAGCAAAACTTTTCCGCGCGTGCAGACGTCAAAAAATTCGTCGGCAATTAGACAACAACATGTTCGTGCTCAGCCGCATTTAGGCATTCACATGGCTTTAGACAAGCACAGACCGGAACTCCGAAACGCAATGAATAGTACTCCAGCGAACAAGCCAGCTTCGACAAACGCTGCAGCCACTGAACAAACTGGTTGTGTACAATCGACTCTGCCCTTTTCAGAATTTTTCGTTAACGTTCCCAGAACGTGACACTGTACGGAAAACAGCAGTATTGTTATTCGTGTTTGCCGCTGGTGATTGCGGCAGTTGCAATCATTACGAACTTTTCAACGTAAGCACATAAGCGCAGCGAATTTCACCCACAGCAATCTTTCACAAAATACTAATGACGTGAAAACTTGATTGCTTTACGCTGCTCGTTTCTGTGCTTCCGCTTACGCGAACCAACAGCGTCTGTGTTTGGCACAGAAATGCAACACAGTCATGGATTGCGCTGGTTCGCGGTTTTCCCATGGCGTGCTGCTTGACCACCACCGCGTTTTGAAAGCCTGGGATTCAGCTGCTACCTAACAAGTAGTGCTCAGCACTTATTTTGCTTCGCATCATTGCCAGCAATGTGATAACTTACTGGCACTTTTCTGTGAACGTGATAAATTGTTTTTTTATCTGCATTTTCAAAAAGTTTTCAAAATGATCAAATATATATCGAAAATGATGGGAAATCACGTCTCTGACGTTTTCGTAAATATACGTTTTGTGTTTGTATACCTACGCAGGGTGAATAAATTGGATTCTTCCACATTAATTGATCCGGTTAGAGAAAATCATTTGTTTAGTCTGCCTAGTCCAGTGGTTCTTAACTTGGGGTAAATTTACCCCTGAGTGTAGATTTTATCTTCCGCGGAGGTAAGTTTACTGAACCACACATTGCAGCAAACGTAAATTTTTACAAATCATTCTAAAGTGTAAGAGTTTGTTAATTTCTTATTTTTAAGAAATGAGCACCATTGAGTGTATTGGGCGTACATTGGTAATCTTGGTTGACAAAAGGGTAAGATATGTGAAAAAGGTTAAGAACCACTGGCCTAGTCAAAGCAAGTGAAAGTGGTGATGGTGATATTGCAGAAAAGTCAAGCAGTAGTCTCGAGTACCACAGCCGAAAAGAAAAATTCATTTTACTTACTTTTGACTACATCAGAATGTTTTAAAGTTGAAAAATACTTTCTACATACCTTGTCAAACTTTTATGCGCAAAGCGCGCATCAAATACAGGCAACTGAATTTTTCTGTACAATGGAATTTCACGGTAACGTGATTTGTGCGCTTAGTATGTTTACAGGTAGACAGCCAGCTTATACCAGGCGATTGTCCTCCAATTTTACACCCGCAGGCGTAAAACTGCAGTAAAAACTGTTGCCCGGTATAATAGTGTTTGCATAAAAAACAGTCTTCTTCATTCTTTTCTGGTACAGTGTTAGTGACGTCTTTACCCAAACTCAAAACATCTTTGCGCAGACAGCATGAAGCACAGATCACTGAAACGTTTGTTCATGCCAATTGTCCGAGGCTTGCCAACTGCTTAGAAGTAAAAACTACCATTGTTTGCTGGTGTTTACGATTAAAGCTTCTTGCTTTGGAATCTTTCGAAGTGAAGGGTTAAAATTTCACATAAAGTGCAAAAATATTAAGAAAGTTTTCCAGAAAGATGATTTTTAAACGCCTGTCAACAATGTGTTATGCTTGCAGGCATATCATAAACCTGACCTCTCGCACATCCTTTTTGTGATCGATAGTTTAATTTTGATGAATTTGCATATTTGCTAACAGGCAATTCTGCGCTATAGAAAAATACGAAAATTTTGAAATTTTTCATGGCATCCAATTTCAATAAATATTCAGTCAAAGCAATAGGTAGTTCGCTTGTTCCGCGTGCGCAATCAGTATATGAACATCGAAAACATGAAGCACTGCGCTTCAGCGCTCTTACTAATAGTTTTAACTTTAGAGCAAGCTTTCAAATAGCACCAATTTTTATAAATAGTTTACCCTAACGCATATGAAGTTCAAACCTCTATTGCTCCAACCTTCTAACCTTTGGCAAAACTCAAGCAGTTTCTAATTGTTATTTGCAAACAGTTTCTGATAGTTACAAAGAAATAAACATATTGTACGTTCTGATAAACAATGTCTTTAGTTTCCAGAAAAAATTAATTTAATGAACTGTACAGAGTTGGACCACAAAGCATGAGCGAAGTTTTCGTCACTGCTTGGCAGCTAGTATAGCTTGAAGCTGATGACACTTTTATCCATTTCACAGTATAATTTTCAGAGTAATGGGAAAAGAGATTTCTTCTTCAGTTCGAAATAAAGTGTATGCTTCTTCAGCTTCTAGATTTTGTAATTTCGAACAGCAACCACTTGTGGCCTATTATCGGAAAAATACAGGGTTCTTTTATTTTCGAAAGACAAAACACGTATAAGTTACTCGCATAAAAGTACACCCATTGTTTTCATGTTACTTGCCAAACATTTACTCTCTAGGTTTTTTCTGGCATGAAAAGTGCACCACTCCAAAATAAAAGTAGCCTACAGTTGAGAGTAATGCGCACAAAAATGATGAAAAAAGACTGTTCCAAACTTAAATTTAACAACGATTAAATTGTTTTTATTTGCTCAGATCATGGGAAAGCCAGACCACTTTTAACCTATGCTTATGTGTTGCAATCAACATTGAAAAAACAAGTAGCCCAGCTTTCAAAATTTATTCTAGGATCAAGCAAGCGCAATGGTTCTTAGAAAATTGTTTTGTACATTTTTGAACACCAGTTTTGTTTGTAGCTTTTTTCAATTCAAAGTTTTTTATTACACCTATGTGATAGCGTTCCACTAAGCAGGCTACAAACCTTAAGACTGAATTTGCAAAATTTTTCCATTAGAAAAATTTAGTTCATCTGAAAGTGCAGTTGAGAACAGTTGGCAGAAAATACGTGGAATAATCACATCTGCAGGAGAAAAATTTGAATAATACTTTTGAGTGACCCACTTGGGTTGTACTTGTAGGTGGCGTAGGTGTAGGAGCAAACAAATATTTGGGGGTGCGAAGGATATTTGCCCGAATTTCCCCAAACTTGCCCGAAAAGTTGTTCTGCGACTTTTACCTACAAATTTTCTCCCAGGAAGAACATGAAGATCTTTGTTTGGTATGATCTCCACGTTAGGCGCCATTTCTTGAAGTCAAAAAACGTTGGGCGCCATTTTTCCCGGATTTCAGGGTTTTGGCCCAGATTGTCAGGGATTTTGCTCAAATTTTCAGGGATTTTGCCCAGATTTTCGATAGACCAAAACTGTTGGGGGTGTGTTTGCGCCCCCTGCACCCCGCCTCCTACTCCACTGGTACGTGGTATTTTTGACAGCGTAACAAGAATAAACAGTTGTTTGCTTCACGTTTTCAAATGCATGCCACGGACCTCGCGTAACCACTCTACTTGTGCAAAAAGTTTTGTTGTTGTTCATGTCATGTGTAAGGTCTCATAAGCTGCATTATATCAAGTCAGCTCCTGCGAGTTAGTTCGGCTTTTACAAAGAAACGTTTATTGTAGCTGAAGCATAGACATGTTCTACGTCAACGACGTACAAGGTAATTTCCACTTATTACTGACCAAATTAGAACTGATGAGCGGTTTTGCGGGAGACAGCGCACGCACGCGTGCGCGGTCCGAATCTGTTTTATTTTTTAAACTACTAGAGAAGATCTGCCATCACAGACGTCGGGGATGGTGAAGGTTAAACTATATGCTACCAGCGCACAGGCGCAACTGAGGCGAGATAGAGAATTTCCACCTTGATTAAATGCAGAATTAATTTTCAAAATATATTTCAACGATTTTCTTCAGATAGTATTCCACTCAACAGTAATGAACATAACATTGAAACTATTGTTGACTGAAAACATCCAACTGGGAGGGAGGAGTTACAGCAATTTGCTCACTCATTGTGTTAGACATAACATTGGATTAATTTTTGCCTGACACTGTGTGAATAGTGCAAAATGTTGTTTGTTTAATGTAGAATGAGTATGTGAAAAATAACTTACGACAAAGGAAGGTGACAATAGTAGTGAAATCAAAACCAAGTTTCTTCCCCACATATTGGTGGTTTTCAGCGCTTATATCAATAGATTAGGAATCCCTGCATTTCAAGTTTTCTGAAAAACTGACTGCCTAAAACCAGGTAAGCTGCAAGCTTAGCTTTTATAACATTCTTTGAGAAGATCTGAAGCATCCGAAACTAATTTAAGCAAATTTATGCAAACCTATATACTCAAAGGTTTTAAACACTAACCAATCGGGCTATGTAGGAATGTCGATTACTACCTTCGCATAATTGCTATCACACATTGTGCAAACGATTTTTAATCATTTACTCAAAATCAAACAATTTTAATCATACTTTACTGTCCCCGTGTAGTACTGTATATCACAGCGTCAGCTATTCAGCATGCGTCAAGTAAGAGCAAAGTCGATAGCAACATGACGCACAAGTTACCCCAAAAGTTTGCTTAATCCCATGTGCCCTCTAATAGTTAAACATCACATAAATAAGTTTTTGTTGAAACTATGATAGGGTATCAACATTTGAATTTTCGCTATCTCTAAAAAATTGCGTTTCTGTATGGCATCAAGTCACAATCTTGCAATCCTTGGCTTCCGGTGATTGGAAGCCGTGCGTGCTAACTACTTTTCTGCGCAGAGAATTTTTTGACCAAGTTGTTTTTTGTTCTTCAAAAGCTTTGTTGTTCACGTGCAACATCAGTTGATGATTCTTGTGGAACCATTGGTCAATATCAGGTTGCTTTTACTATATCTTCACGTGCAATACACTGCGAAGGCTTTGGGGTTACACGTTGCGAAATAAAAGATTGACCGATTTCCTATGGCTCTCNCGCTTTCTATGGAGAAAGATCAAATGAGAAAATATNTGCTTTCATGAAATAATGGTGGGTTAGCATCTTTTAGTACCACTCAACTTTTCCAAAAAACGCTTCTCCATAGGTTTTTCTATAGTTAGCATCATTAAAATCAATTATGTTAAGCCTTAGGCATGGGCTTTGTAAGGGGGTGTAGGGGGACTTGGACCCCTGGATTTTGAAATTTGATATTTTCCTATCAACGTTTTAGCAAAAAAACAACGTTTTCTTTGGTTTCGAGTTGGTAAAATGAAGTTTCAACCCTGTTTCCCCCCTGGAAAACTCCTTCCGACGGGCATGGCCTATTAGAATTAATACAATTCGCATAAGTAGGCTGTGTGGTCTGCAGACCTAAATTAATTTACGCTTTTAAAAAGTCTCGCTAATGCTATTAACTGCACCTATTTGCAATATGACTGACCCTAGAGGCGGGTCAGTGAAGACTCCAGGCCCTTCCTATGAGTAAACATAGGATTAAATTTTTTTATTTACGTTGTAAGCTATCAACAATCGAAATCCGAGAAAACTGATACCAACAGCATTCAACCAGTTAACAATAATTCTCAACCTAGGGGTCGTTAACCCCCAAAAGAAATTGGACTATTTCGGAGAGGAGTAAATAAATAGTCTGGGGAACTGGAAGAACCATGAACAATTCTTTTAAAACTTTTTAAATGTAAATTAAACATCTAAATTTTGGGTCGAAATTTGATGCTTATTCCGAACCGCAAAGTCTGACCCAACGTTATCCATTATTGCAAAAATATATGCCTGCAGTGCTCGAACAATTNAGAGGTTGGCCGCTTGACCACTTGCCACCATTCATGTCATAAAACACAGAATTAAGTAACTGAAAATGTCTGGAAAGAAATGTACGNGAAAGAAGAAGTGGCCACATGAAATTGGAAGAATGTTAAAAAATTTTCTCACCATTTCGCCACATCAATCAGATGTGAAAATTCTTTGGGGTCGTCGCATTTTCCACCATTTCACAGAGGTAAAAGGGCGCGTTTGTCATGCATCATTGACGAAAACACTTTTTTATTATCCAATTCAGTTCATACTCTTTCAGGGTTTTTTTAAGGAAAATGTTAGGTACCCAGTATGGACCTGCAGGGACCCGATTTCTCTGATTCTAGGGACCCGATTTTCTCTAATTATAGGGATCCGATGATAATTTTTTCTGATTCTAAGGACCCGATTTTGAATTCTAGGGACCCGAGTCGGGTCCCTAAAACACCTTTAAAAAAACCCTGCACTGTTCATTATCAATTCCGGCAATTCTCGTTTCAACGGTCGTTCATCGCTCTTTGTTAAATTACAATAGCACCCTCATCTTAGCTCAGTAAATCTTGACGTCTTGCAAGGTTATCTAAGAAATAAAAACTCAGAAAAACACGGATAACCATGAAATCACGTTGAATTTTCCAAACAACCGTTTGTATCAGAGAAGAAATCAGTGTGTGAAACGCAAAACCACAAACCTCAAAATACGCCTCGTCCTTAGCTCCCGTCGGCTCCATGTTGTATTTAAAAGCATTTTGCTTCATTCATTGAATTTTTCTGATGATGAAAACGGTTGTATATGAAACTTCCAATAATTTTTTTAATCTGTAATTTTTGTGTGGTTGCTTTTCGTAACTTGAACCAGGGACAACGACAGTGTGGGAGCCTGTGGTGCTGAGTCGCCCCACATGATGTTGAACTCGCGTAATTTTTGGTTTTGTTGGTGAAGTTTATGGAAACTCCATGAGTTTGGCGCAATTCGGTTATTTGAACTAGCGATGGATATTTTTTGTCATTTCCTAAAAATTTGACACGAGTTTAGTCAAAGGTTGAGTAAATTTTTTCCCTTTTTATGTTTCTCCTCCATGTTTTGTTTCACTACAGTGGATAGGATTTCATTTATGAATTGAACTTGTTTTAGAAACTGGTGCAATTTGCAGAAACACTAGTTATTTTCAAATTGTTGTAGCCAAATCACTCTGATTTTAAGTACAGTTAAGCTTTCCAGCAGGTAGTGATATGAATTTCCATCGCGACAGTACGCTTTCGCCGAAGAAATGGTTCTCGATTTCAATGAGAGTCAACAACGACAATAGTATTATACGCCAGCAAAAAATAAAGGTAATGTGAACTGCAAAAAAACTGGTAACATGGTCGAAATAATAATTGCAACATTCGAAAAATTTTTAACAGGCTTTACACGTAAGATTGCAACTGTTCCACGTTTTCATCCATTCATCTGCTCTGCTTACACTAATGGGGCATGGCCCCTTCTGTGGTTTGTAGTGTGGCGCAGAGGAACAGACCGTTGACCATGTTGTCCTTCACTGTCCAATCCATCTACCTCCCTATTTGAAGCGCATGGCCTGGCTGTTCTGGATGACGAGACAATCGAATGGCTGCTCAAAACCTGCCCCGAGATCTAGTGTAGCCTAGCAGTGGATTACAAGAACTGGCTCAAACGCTGAAGAAAAAGATCCTTTCATCTAAAGGATAAATATATCGGAATCACAATATTCCCAACGCTACGCTTCATATATTTATCAGTGCAAAAAGATTTTAGCTTCTGCAAACGAAATTTGCGGACTGTGAACACCTTTTTCTTAACTGTTAACCAGGGTTTTTTTAAAGGAAAATGTTAGGTACCCGGTATGGACCTGTAGGGACCCGATTTTCAGTTTTTTTAAGGTGTTTTGGGGACCCGATTCGGGTCCCTAGAATTGAAAATCGGGTCCCTAAAACACCTCAAAAAACATTGCTGTTAACTATACTGAATATCTCACTTTGCGCTTGTTGATGAAAATTTTGAAAATAACTGTTCTTGAATGTGTAATTAGCGCAGTTTTTGCAAAGAAAAAACACTGTATCGATATAATTGAGCTCAAGTTCTTAATATTACTGTCAGCTAAGGTTAAAGTAGATAGACTGGCAGTGAAAATCTTTTTCAATTTAAGCATTTAAGTATCTTTCGCTGTTTTTTAGGCTTTCTAAATAGCACCAATCTGTAATGATCAGACTGAAAAACTACAGTTTAGAAAAGTAAGCATATATGGTGAGGTAAAAAGAGCAACATAATTTGCTACAGGCATTTATGTCGATAGAGTTCCACAGTGGGGAGGAATTTTTTTCAAATGGGGGAGAACAAATGCACGTCAAAACAACTATGGAAAAATTTTGTAGTCTGAATTGGCAACTGTGACGTCAAAAACATTGACATATGACGTCATTAACTTTTGTCAGCATGTTCAGGCAATTTTATGCAATGTTTTATAAGCACTCAACGACCCTTATCTGCACTACATCTTAGGTTGGCCCGAGTAGGGTGACCAGATTGTGCACGGTGTATTCTGCCGAACATTTACGAAATTCTTCCAAATTCACTGCCATATTACAAATAATATTGCCAAAACTGGAAAAATTTTGCCAATTTTTTTATTAAACAATTTACCTTAACAACAGACCCAATACCAACTGCGTTGCTTAAACTTAATTAAGAAAAATTCGAAATTTAAAAGTGGGGACCAGACCTCCCCCAAAAAAGTGGGGGCCTAGGGCCTAGGCCCATGCGGCCCCCCTGGTTCCTCCACCCCTGGGTTTTGACAATTTATCCACCAAACTCGATAAAGGTTCCGCAATGATGAGCTTTCAGTACAGCTTGGGGACAGGCAGAGAAGGATGCACTATGGGAAATATGGCTTGTTCTTTCGTATACACGAACAGGAATACATGTTGATCAGAACTTTGATTGGGTAAGGTATTCCAAAATAGCAGGGCTGTCCACCTCATTGATGTGGCACAGAGGTTTGAATTTGGTGCAATCATGCAAGATGGGGTGTGCAGTCTGCACCTTGCCACATGCACACAAATCTGAGCCACACAGGCCCATTAAATTCATGTTGGCGGCATATCGGCCACCACCAGTCCTCAGGCGGTTCAGCTGAACCCAAGCATTTCTGGGGAGGTCGCAACCTGGTCGTTGTGGGCCGAATGCAGGAATGAAGGATGGGAGAGCTGCAGGGATTGGTGTGGTTGGTTCCCCGTTGATTGACAATTCCACAAAGGAGCGTAGAGGTTTCCTGGAGCGGAGACGTTTAGGAGAAGGTTTTAGGTACAGAGTTTTGTGTAGAAATTGTTTCGGATTGAGTGCTTTGGTGTAAAGTTTCAAGCATGAAGCACTGCGCCTTGTCTCAGATGGGGTAATGCCAGATAGAATGGGCAAGAAGGAGGAGGGCGTGCTTCGTAGGCAAGCCAGTGATAACGCGCATCGACTCGTTTAAAGGTACATCGATGTGTTTTGTGTGAGCGCTGTGGCACCACACTGGGGCACAGTACT
>JGI24158J21664_10005661_pt1 | contig 16359 bp, 9 predicted proteins | sample Ectturendosymbi3_FD_21664 | JGI IMG/M metagenome (IMG submission 21664)
TTACAGTGGCAATTCTAGAATGAAAAAAGTGGGGGCACTGCTGGGCCAAGGAAAAAAGTAGGGGGCCAACATAAATGTCTCTCCTGCATGGTAATTTTCCACTGTAATGAAGATTGATTTGCTATGATTAAACCTGCCAAGCCCAACATAGGCTTGTGAATATCGTCAGAACCGTCGCCAGAAAGTCTTCAAATCGTTTAAAATTTTGCTGGCTGAAAGTTACCTGCTGTATATGTCAATCAAACTAACTTGAACGTGAAATTAAGCAAAAAACTGGGAGGCAAGCAGGGGGCCGACCAAAAATCTGGGCGGAAATGGCCCACCCAGGCCCTGGCTTAGAACCGCCACTGTGGCGTTATCATTGCTCTGTGACGTACGTTACTCAACAATGGAGAAGTTACCATGAAAATTTCTCATTATTGTTACACAACATAACGTCGCAGGGCAACGTTAATGCCAGCCACAATGAAAGCAAATGGAAATTTCAGTGACGCAAGCGTTGAACGGTTTTATTCAGTCAGTCAGAATAAATCGTATGATTAACCCGAGTGACGCTGATGACCTGGGTCGTCCCTGTAACAGCCTATTTGAATTTCAGGTGGTTCACCGATACGTTTTCATAGTGGTGTAGTTTTGTCTAAATTAGGGTAATTTAGACCTTCGTATGGTGTATATGTAATGACATCATATTTCAATGCTTGTGACGTCAAAGTTGACAATTCAAACCACAAAATTTGCTTTAATTTATTTTTAACGTGCACCTGTACCTCCCCACCTTGAAAAAAGTTCCGCCACCCATGACCACTGCTCAACACTAAAATTTGGTAGGGAGGCATCCAATCAAGCAGTCGCCCCGGGCATCACCAGGCCTCTGCATGCCACTGACGTCACCATTCGCAATATTATCTGCAGACATTATCTCACAATAGGGGCGGATCCAGGGGGGCGATAGCCCCCCTAAAACCTAAGAAAATAGCTTTATTCACCATGATTCTGTACGATTCGGAAAACAGCATTCACGATATAAGGCAATTTTGCTGTTAATTGTTCTGTCACAGCAGTGTTATGAAGTATTCTTCATCTCTGTTAAAGTAGTGAGCCCGTAATGAGACTTGTCTACCAAATTTTACTGAAATCGCCCCCCCCTAGCCTTACTGAAATCGCCCCCCCCCTAACCTCACTGGATCCGCCCTTGTCTGACTGCACTAGTTCAGTGCGGAACCAGGTGTTTGTGTTAGGCTACGAATTTTTACTCTGACCTGATCGTCCGGTCTGCGTCTTGATTAAAACGGAAAAGTTCTCATTTTCGGAAATGTTGCGAAGGGAGCTTTATCTGTGACCGTTTGCGAAAACGTTGTACCACGGTTGAATCAGCACGATGACGTCATTGAATGAAAGTTCATGAAAACTGCCCTTCCCGAAATAAAGAACTGGTAGCGCACCTGTGTTCAAATATTTTGGTTTGTATTCCATTTACCTTGTTTTCATGCTTTTGTGTGAGACCAGTTCGTTTGTCCAAGTTTTCATTCATGTTTCTGACGGCTTGACAGAATTGGGTAAAGACATCTTAATTTGACTTTGATGTTTTTTTCCAAATGTACACTCGTTGGGCAATTTTTCACGATGTGGCAGAATGGCTGAGTTCAGCGATCTAGCAGAATCAGCACTAAGTTTCAGATTTACTGTTTACAATATTAATTAAGTAATTACCCCCTGTCTCATTCAAGTAGAATGTCGCGATAAAGAAGCGACTCACGCGAAAAAGAAATGAATGAAGAGCAGTGTTGTTACTAAAAAATGACACTGTTGATACTATTCGGCAATAGAGGTCCACCAGGATCCTACTTGGCTCGTAAATTCTGCGGTTTAGCGATGTGTAAAGCTTTGTTTAGAGACTTTAGATCAGGGGTGGGCGACCTGCGGCCCCCGGGCCGGATCTGGCCCGCCAAGCAACATCATCCGGCCCGCAGCCCTTTTACAAATTGTATTAACTGCAGTACAAGAGTAGTAGGCAAGTAGGCTATTATATGAATCTAGTTGAACCGCGATGCGGTCACGAGTTGAAATCAAAATTTCATGCGGAGGGTGTATCACTCAGTGGCATGGCAAGGCAATCTCCTACACCCCGGTCGGGGGGGGGCCCGACCATCTGTAGGGGCCCCACAATGTATTGTATTAGTAAGTTAGAGCCGTCTCCCTACCATTGACTTTTACTCAGGACCGTAACCAGGGGGGCGCAGGGGGACGAATCCCCCTAGAAAAATTTTCGTCCCCCCAGCAAAAATTTGTTGGATATATTTTGAAACTATTGGACATAGTTCAAAAAATTTGGGCCCCTCTCAGAAAACTCTTCGCCCCTCCAGGTGTCCCAAGCTGGTTAAGGGCCTGCTTTTGTCCCAAGCTGGTTACTCTTCTGGTTTTTGCCCTCAATGCAGAGCCGGTAGATTACGAATGTAATATCATGATTCGTTAATTAAAAAAAAAAATTGTGGACGTTGACACTATAGCAGTATTTTGAAAAGTTGGGGTTACGTGATATTAAAGATGATATTAAAGGGCCCCATCTGGATTCTTTTGGAGGGGGCCCAACAGCCTTTCACACGGCTCTGGTATCACTGCTTGACTTTTATAAAAAATATATTGAATGTAAAGAATGCCCAACTTGATTAAATCATGCCAAAAAGATGGCATCAGTGTTTGGCAGCACATATGCATGTGAATAACTCTTTTCGTCAATGAAACCCAGCAAGAGCAAGTTGAGAACACAACTTACTGATGACCACTTACAAGATGTTCTTCTTCTCGATTCATCCAACTTACCACTTGAAATACGGAAACTCTCAAATGTAAAACAACATCAAATATCACATTGATGTTGTGCTATAAATGTGCTGCAGTCAGTGGTGTGCTTAAGGGGAGGCGAGCGAGGTACTTGCCTCGGGCCCCCCTTTTTTGGGGTCCCCCCGTCACGTGTTACGCGCATAAATTTACCTTATTTTTGATGAAAATTTATTATTCACTCATATAATGTGCTATAAAGTAGATCATAAGCAAGTACTCTGCTTTCAAAGGACCCCCTTCAGAAACTGTAATGTGTGGTTTTTGCTTTCAAAGGGGCCCCCAAAAGCCACTGAAATGTGTAAGTACTCTGGTTTTGAACTTCATCGAAGGGCCCCTAAAAGAAAATATAGTATGTAAGTACTCTGCTTTCAAAGGGGCCACAACAGCAACTGTAATGTGTAAGTAGCTTGCTTTCACAGGGGGCCCAAAGAGCAAGCGTAATGTGTAAGTATCTTCATTTCAAAGGGGCCCCAACAGTAACTGTAATGTAAAATTATTTGCTTTTAAAGAGGCCCCCAACAGCAATTGCAATGTGTAAGTACTATGCTTTCAAAGGGCTCAAAACAGCAACTGTAATGTAAAATTCCTTGCTTTCCAAGAGGCTGCCAACAGCAATTGCTCTAATGTGGTAAATACCTTCCTGTCAAAAGGACCCCTAACAGCAAGTGTAATGTGTAAATACCTTGCTTTCAAAAGGGCCCCAACAGCAACTGTAATGTGTAGGCTAAGTACCTTGCTTTCAAAGGTGCCGCAAACAGCAATCGTAATGTGTTAGTACTATGCTTTCAAAAAGGTCCCCAACAACAATTGTAATGTAAAATTCCTTGCTTTCCAAGAGGCTGCCAACAGCAACTGTAATGTGTAAGTGCCTTGCTTTCAAATGGGTCCCAACAGCAATTGTAGTGTGTAAGTACTATGATTTCAAAGGGGCCCCCAACAGCAATTGCAATCTGTAACTACTATTCTTTGAAAGAGGCCCAAACAGCAACTTTAATGTGTAAGTACTATAATTTCAGAGGGGCCCACCACCAACTCCAATGTGCAAATAAAGAACAGCTTCAAACCAACATCTATATCTAAAAAATTGTGGGTTAAAATTTCTTCCAAACAGTTCTGAAAAGACCCTATCAAATGAGAGCAAATATTTGTACCAAATGATAACTTTTTATACCAAATGATAATTTTGTACACAAAATGATGATTTTTAGAGATTGGAGTGTTTGGTTTAGGCCTATTGAAAATTTTATGAAAATGCCACATTTGAACTGAAAGTATTCAAGTGGAACAGAAAAAAGAAGGATGAAGTTGAAAGCAAATTTAGTGTTTTAAATCTTCTTGGTTGTTCTTTATGGTTTCATGCATTCCCATATAAACATGAATGTGAACAAATTCAGTTTACTAACTACCAAGCATTTTATCAAAGGGGAAAGTGTGAAATTTTCAAAGGAGTAAACTTTATAGTTTATTGACGGTGAATGCAGAGAAGCGGGGCGTGAAAATGAAGAAGTGGAGGCGATGCCAACTTGCTATTGCCCAACTTTTGTGTGTTGCTGGCTTTGTCTTCCCACCTTTCAGTGTTTTCAAAGTTGTGTATCATGAACACCCCTGTGCATTTTCTCCTGCTATGTCAGTCATGCCGTAGTCTCAGGAACGTATCCTTCGGTGGCCATGTCTTAGGCTTGATCAAAAGTGCTTATCAAGGTTGGCTGAGTATAACGTCATCAGGGGGCCCCCCTTTTTAGTTTTGCCTCGGCCCCCCAACCTTAAACCCACCACTGGCTGTAGAGTATGTCGCATTTTTTGTTTCCGTTATGAACTGTGAAAATCAGGATTCAGTCCAATTAAAATTGAATCAATTCGCAAGATTTAAAAAAATCATGAACAGTGAAGGGCACAGAATTGTTTGTGGAAAATTAGTGCGGTCCGCCNGACTTTACAGGGTTTGTTTTTGGCCCGCAGCTAGGGAAAGGTTGCCGACCCCTGCTTTAGATAGTGTCTTTCAAACCAGGGTGGGTGGAGGGCCGTAACTCCTAATGGAAATATAATGGAAGCAATTGTCGGTTCAAGTTAGCCTCAACACTAACATTTACTGTGATCAGTTGGAGGAAATTTCAGATTTGAAGATTTTTCCTAAATACTTCCCCGGGTCACTGAAAACGCTGTGGCGGGTCACAGGTAAACCCCGGACCGTTAATTGCTCACCCTTGTTTTAAATCCACGTTTCTACTTCTATAAGTACCAAGATTGAGTGAATTTATGTCAAAGGGGCGCAAATTCCACTGCGCGTCACAGACGTTTTGGAGGTGCAGTTGCCCCCAACTTTGACGACGCGAGTGCTGTTGGCTACACTCACGGAAAAGCGAACTAGAAGTCGATTAAGGACCAAATCTGGGTGTCGTGATTAGGGCTGTAGTGGCAGTTTTGTAGGTGCTAGATCTCTGCTGGGTATTTTCCCTGAGGTTTGTAGACAAGGAACCATCATTCACTGGTAGAGGTGACGGAGCGCACTGCACCACTGATCGTGATTACATCTCCGACTTGCCCTGGTGTGAAGCCAGCAAGGCTATCAAAGCTTGTTGAAAACCGTGAAAAGTTTGGAGACCTTCTATGGTTTCTTTCCCCGCGACCCTGCCCAGAGAAAAACCGGTATGAAAAGTGAGTGAACGAGAAAATTTAATTTTAAACCTCCAACACTGGATCGACCAGGTGTAATTCTTAAAATTCTAGTCAACGGTGGACTGCCAATCAAGATAACCATGCTTCTCTCAGTAGAACATTTGGTGGTTCGTGGCGTACGTCTAATGTTGTGAAGTAATCAAATATACAATTTGAATAACTCGTAATCACGCGGTCTTCAGGCTATTTTTATTAAAATGTAATGCTGATGGCCGTTTGAAAGTTTCCAAGTTGTTTTTGCGTTAAACAATAATTTATTTAGGTTTAACCAATCCACCACTGCCACGTGCTATTCTTACCAGCTTATAGGCGACCACACTCCATTCCGTAACCATCTTGAATTGTGTACACATGACTTTTAGGCAGAAGCGATATCGTTCGTACACAGGTAAATTATTAACAGTTTTTAGTATTTCATTTTGCCCTCTTTGTGGTGACTTGCTCATGTTTCTATGAATGTAAAACACTTACCGTGGAGTTATGAACCTCTGGAATCCTGAGAAATCAATGCCTCTGCGCTGTCAATTTGCAATAACTACTTAAAGTTGTACTGAAATTCTTCCACCAGGCATGGAACCTTTCACACCACAGTAAGTGCAGAACAAAACGCTTAGTCACCATCTGGTCCTCTTGTAAATATTTGACAGTTTTAAATAGCCAACACATCGCGGTATGCTATTTTCCACACTCATCAACATATTTCGCTTGCTTGTTGTAAGACGTTTAGGTAAGGTATATATTCTACATATGTATTGTAAGACGTTCAGGCAAGGTATATATTCTAAGACGTTAGGCAAGGTATATATTAGTGCATAAAGTTTTCTTTGTCAATTCGCGCGGTTTATAATCAAGGGCGGCTTACAAATGAGGTCGACTTACATTTTTATTTCTTTACCTTATCGAAAGTTATAGATGACGCTTAGCCTTTCTCAGGCTACGTTTTGTCGACTAAACTCTCTTTTCGCATTCTGTTCTCTTCAACATGACGTGCACATCCGTCAGAGTAGGGATTGTGATGAACAGAAGGCGCTTGTGGAGGTGCAAGCATCATCACGAGGGTTGCCATAAACGGGAAACGTGCTAGTGCTAGTGCGCGAAAGTATCCCAGGGGCTTAGGTAACCTGTGTTCATGTGCGGTTTACAATCAAGGGCGGCTTGCATTAGTTTTTGAAGACTATTTTGTGCAGCTCACAATCAAGGGTGGCTAACAATCGCATACATACGGTATTTCACGCTGTTCGTGTAGTAGGCGTGCCTGTGCTTTCTGCAGCATTCTTCAGGCTAACTAGCGTTGAAAAGGCGACAGGTACCTGTGCTTCTTATTACGTGTGACTACATTAGAGTTTTTACATTAAAGTTATTTGCTAACAGAGATGAGGGCAAGCAGGGACACCGGAAAACGGAGGGATGGCGGGGTCATTGACCCCTGCCCTTTCAAAAAGGGGGAAACGGGGGCGTAGGTGCCTCTTCATAACAGTATCACAGGTCATTTCATGGTTTATGTCATCATAAACTTTATGAAGATCAACTTGAAACAAATTTGTTGCAGCTATTCGTGCACCCAGAAAATTCAGAATGTTTTTCTCAAATTTTTGTGATTGTTTTTGAGGTCAACATTGTTGATGAGCAGAAATAAACATAATTGGGAACGATTTTTTTATTTTTTATAAGTTTCCATTACCTTCAATTTTTCACTGACCTACTGTCCCACCGGTGCTCTGGCGTTCCTGTGGGCAAGCTTTTCTCAACAAGGCTGTCAATAATACCCCTAAACAAGTTTCATTTCTTGAGAAAATAGTGTATTAGGGACAAAATGAGATCGACTGTTGAATAGTTGAATGTGTGCATCATTACCTTTGTATCAGCTCTTCGCTTTGACTGATTTCTCCAATCTCTGCTCTACTCCAAAGCTCCCTCTTTATACACACAACTGTGCTTTCAAAGCTGCATTATCCAGTAGGCAGGGACCGAGTTTGCTAAAAAAATTTGCGGGGTTAAATCACATGATCACAGTTTTTCGATAAAAAACATCTAAATTTAACCTTAATGATAAAAGGGGACAAACCTTTCTTGTATGCGTTTCGTTAACTATATTGTTTCTGGAACTGAAAGTTGGAGTTAAACGTTCTAAAACAAGGATTTAAATTGTTCTGCCTTGAGAAGATTTGTTTTGATAGAGACGCCAGCAGTAACCTGTTTACCTAAGTACATTTGTTTAACCTTCTGTGCTCATATAAGATTAACTAAGGTAATACGTAACTCTAGCAGAGACTAGAATATCATGTCATCATCTGAAGTAAATTTAAAAATATCAAAAGCCCGTGACGCTTTTGCTGCTGGAAAGACAAAGCCACTGCTGTTTAGAAGAAAACAACTGGAAAATTTGTTAAGACTTGTCGATGAAAACGAACAGGCCATATGTAACGCTTTAAAGAAAGATCTGAATAGACCATTATTTGAATCGTCAACAGCAGAATGTGCAATTATGCACAATATGATCGTGGATACCCTGGACAATTTGGACGAGTGGGCAAAACCAGAATTTAAGTCAAAAAACCTTCTAACCTTATTTTCTGACGCTTTTGTAAGAAAAGAACCATTTGGTCTTTGCCTTGTGATTGCCTCATGGAATTACCCATTTGCTTTGTTGTTGATTCCAGTAATGGCTGCAATTTCAGCCGGAAACTGTGTTGTCCTCAAACCAAGTGAAAGTTCTACGCATTGTGCGGCTCTGTGTCAGGATCTCATTCCCAAGTATTTAGACAAGGATTGCTATCCTGTGGTTGTGCTCGATGGCCCCCAGTCAGCAGATCTAGTGCAAAACAACAGGTTTGATTTTATTTTTTTCACTGGTGGAACAGAAATTGGCCGAAGCATTATGAAGTCAGCCGCGAAATACCTGACACCAGTCATATTAGAGCTGGGTGGAAAAAATCCATGTTACGTTGATGAGACTTGTGACCTTCACGTTGCTGCAAAGCGTATATGTTGGGGAAGGTGTGTGAATAGTGGCCAGATATGTTTGGCCCCAGAGTATGTTTTGTGTCATCCAAGCATAAGAGACAAACTTGTTGATGAATTCAGGCGTGTTCTTATAGATTTTTACGGAGAGGACCCACAGAAATCTCCGGACTATAGTCGCATAATTAACGACAGGCAGATGGCTAGACTTAAAAAGCAGCTCACAGCCACTGATGGTAAAATTGTCATTGGAGGCGTGGTTGATGAAGATGACCGCTACGTTTCCCCAACTGTTGTTGTGGATGTCAAACCTACATCTTCTTACATGCAACAAGAAATGTTTGGCCCAATTTTGATGATAATGACAGCAACGTCTGCAGATGAGGCCATCAGTATTATTAACAAAGGTGAGAAGCCACTTGCCCTTTATATCTTTTCCAATAACAAGGCTGTGGTCAAAAGAATTATTGACAACACAAGCAGTGGTGGCATCACTGTGAATGATTGCACCATGCATTACGCGCACAATGAGTTACCTTTCGGTGGCGTCGGCAACAGTGGTATAGGATGTTATCACGGCAAGTATGGGTTTGACGCTTTCTCACACAAAAGGTCATGCCTTTTTGACGGAACACCGGAGGCTATGATCAAGATTCGTTACCCCCCTTACGCCAAAAACAACTTGCGGCTGTTTAACTTCTTACTGAAGAAAAAGCAGAGATCAACAGGTGCCGTTGGAACTATTAAAAACTTGGCTAAGATGGGCGTGTTTGCAGTTATCATTGCATACTTGCTCAAATTCTTTTTTGAAGCTTGAAGCCCGAGACGTTCAATGTTCACAAAAATCATCTAAAATGATATGCATTTTAACCATTGCCTAGCTTGACCTGCGCAATGTTATAAGCAGATTTATGCGTTGCAGAACTAGTCATTTTAAAGAGCTGAGAACATTTAATTCATATACAGCGTTTACTACATTTATATAAAATTTTAGCTCTAAGGACCTGGAATCAAACGTCAGACCCACAAGATTTATTTTGTTTTATCCTTACGTCTTTCGTTCGGCTGGAAAAATATGGAAAATAATAAGAAATGTCACTGCCGGATCGAAACGATGACTTTGTGCTGTAAATTATTTGTTATTTGTATTTATCTAAGCAATTATTTGAGTTGAAGTTGATGTAGTACGCCGATTGTATATGTTGTATTGGTTGCAGCGCAGTGCTGTCGCTCATTAAACAAATATAAAATTGACAAGACCTTTGCGTTTCATGCAGTTGTAGTAAAAGTTGTTGTAGATTAGAGCAAACATGTCAGTTCTTAGCTATGCTGTAAGTCAGGTTTATCGGTTTTACTTAATGCCTTGCAGACATTACTCCATATTATGAATTGGCAATTCTTTTATGAGTGAAATTAACATTATGTTGCTAACTAACTGTCATCATCTTTTTGCTGAAGGCTCCCTAATTCCGAGACTTAGTGTGCAGAAATTCATGTGGAGTAATAATTGTTGGAGTGCATATACGATCGGGTCCCTTCAGTAGTCAGGATGATTCTAATACAACTCAGTGCAACGCTATAGAGTAAAAAGTTGAATTTGAGGTCTTAACACGGCGTAGCTAGGTTAGAATAGGTTACGTCAAACGTTTTTTAAAATCTTTATGTTGTAGGTAGACAGTACTGTACTTCTAGCAATTGAACATTAGGTAGCTTTTTGGGAAAAAATCATATAAGGAGCGAAGAGTCATGTACTGCAAACGAATATTTTTAAATAGAGTACAACATAGAATAATGCACTGCACAACGATTTAATGTTCTTTCAAGATGCTGGACAGAGTCTTGTTTCATGATCACAAAGTATTACAATTGGTCAAAAATTTAAGAAACGTGCATATTTTTCTTCGCCTCAAGCCATTAGGCCAAAGGAAGCTTCTGATAGTGATTTCACTATCGAGGATGTTATGCTTTGGCCGGGTATGCGCTTCTCCTTGCGCACTCAATGTAAGCGCTGCTCTGCAGGGCGCTTACACATAAGCGAGTCTAAACAAAGCAGCAATCTGCACGACTTGTGGCTAGACAACCATAATTATTTTGATGAAGGAAAGAACCACTACACATGAAGGAGTTCGAGCTCTCTGCATGGGTGAAGTACACAAGATTCATATAACTAGTTCAGTCTAACAAAATTGCAATAACAACTGCACAATGAAAGAGCACTAACAATGCCAGATAGACGCGAAGGCAAAGAAAATCGAGCTTTCGAGCAACAGATTTCCATTTTTCTTCCAATGACTGAGACATCTTTGCTTCTTGTAGATCAGCAGTCTGATAAATGAGGTTGTCATTTACTGCATTTACATCATGATGTAGTGTATTGAGGTAGAACGTAACATCATCCAGTGCTTTGCATCCTTCCACCTTGTTTTCTGTAAGTTTGTCAAATGATGCTGAACAAAAACACGGTATTTGAACGCTGAAGCTTTAAAAGTTTAAATAGTTGCATGCTTTCCTACATATTTGTCGTGTGTAAGATGAAGTAGCACAAGGTGTGCTACAAATAAAACCGCTCACTTCGTCCAAGTTATATCTGTCAATTTAGGTCAAAGTCAGAACTACCGTTGAAATGTTGTGGGCAGTAGAGAGTTGGCAAACTAACCGAGGCGCAATGTAATGCTTCAAAACTGAACTAAAGAGTGCATTATCAACATACGCAATTTGCTGGCTACTGCGATCAAACATTTCAGTCTTATCGAATTTCTCTTGTAACACAACCAATTTAGCCTTAGAAAGTTGGCGTATGTCTGTGAAATTATTTACAGTTAAATAGGTAGTAGTTTTTTGACTACAGAACAACAACTAGATTCACCTTTGACTCTAAGCATAGGCTTTTTATAATCTTCATTTGTTGGATAGGATGCAGGCGTCACCTTATTTCCTAGACGACGTCTCAATCTTTCGTTTTCAACAATAATTTTGTCGTCCGAAACCTGCTTTGCTTGTCTGCAGTCGCTTGAAAACGCAAATGTTGGAATGCTGCCGTTCGTTTTGTCGAGGTCTGGGTAAACGTTTTCAGGTTCCTTCTCACACGATACTGTGTTTGTAACAAATGACATCAATTTTGACTTGAACGCTGTATATCCCATCCATGTATTCTGTCAGAGACAAACAACATTGATTCTAGCACAGCTATGTTCGTAGGTGTACAGGAGTGCATATATTTGGGGATGCAAAAACTTTTGTCCAAATTTGATCTTGTTTTTCCCACATGACGTATAAATAGCAAGTCTTAAGGTAGGACTAAAACGCACCATTTTGAGCAAATCAAGGTGTCTGCATGCCTAGTTGCCAATCGTCAAATATCAGTAACAAATCAGTTTATGCATGAGTCGCGCTCCTGCAATTCTTCATGTACAAATTAAATTCAAGGCCGCAACGTATTGCCATGCACGTTCATTGGTGTAGATAGCTACATCTCGTTGATAATTTGCAAACTGACAGATTTCTCAGCCCTGAATTTGAAACTAGGCCTCTTATTGTTTATGGGCTAAATCTCTTGATTACCAAATCATATAAACGACAAGGTAAATCAACTCAATCCTGAAAAGAGTGTGTTACCAAGAGGATCAAAGCCTTATGCCTTCAACTAGCAGTCAATATTCTGCATAGCCATATATGAAGGATGGTGATATTTATTATGTTGAAAAATATTAGCTAATTACAATAAAATCTAAAAAATTGCTGTTCATGCCACCACGTGTGGAAGGTGTTGTTCAGCATCTTCATTTTCAATTTCTTTACGTATGTTCTAAACTTATCCTTCCGACACGATCGTGCAGCTGCTGTTACTTAGTTAATTCTGTTCATGAATACTTCACAGGAACAGATTCACACTTGTAAATCTGACAACGTCAAGCAAGTTTGAAACATGAAAACTATACAGTATCATATCACAGCTACACCACGTCATTACCACAAAACAATTTGCAGCTGCACATTAAGTACTAATTCTAATGATAACTTGACAGTATTGAAGCAAAGCTACATTATTATAAAAAAAGCAATGCACAGCTGCTTTTACTACATACAACTGCCCATGAAAGCATAACAGCAACAAACGGAGCCTTGAAAACTTCACAGCATGAAACAAACGTGAAACATGAAAACTTAGCATAGCGACTCACATCATTTACAGCTACATTTTAGTTGTTATAGCTCCAAAATACTTTACAGCATCAACAATTTGATGTATGCAAAAGTTACGGTTAGCTGGAAAGGTGGGTTACTACCAGCGGTGGGATTCAATTTTTTAAAGACAGCTTCTCTCACTCCAGGACTCCCTGACAACAGGTTCTCTCATTATCACAGCCTCCAGAGGCAAACCATGCTGGTTGGCCCGATATAAGTACAAAGGTTGATCTTTGTGTTGCCAACTGGTGCAGTCTAGCAAGTGAAATTATTGATTTTAGTTATATTCCCAAATTCCAGTCTTGTTTTTCACTATTAACAATTAGCGGCAGGTCGAAGCCTGACATTTATTTGCTTCTTGCCGGGGGGGTTGGGGTGAACGCTCTTTCCCAAGGAGCGCTACGGCAATTCACTCAGTGGCACGTGGACCGAACACCCAACGTTCCAATTGAGAGGCGGACCCTCTTGCACTGAGCTATCGCCGCCCGCTTGCAATCTACCAGAGAAAAACAAGATTGACAACTATTAAAAGTTAGTAACAGGTCTATGACACGTTTGCCAAAATAAGTTATAAGTAAAGAGTGTTCATGGGGAAAAATTGGGAACCCCTGACTTCAGCCACTACCAGTTCTCGGGATCAAGAAATTACAAGAACAGGTTTTTGGACATAGCTATTCTAGTGAATACTTTTACCAACAGCCGAAAAGAATAAAGTTGTTTCAGTAGGGATTCAGTTCTTGTTTGTGCTACAGATCACATGATGGCGCTTCGTTTACAAAAAAACACTTGTCATATTCGAATGTACGAGGACGAGGTCAGAGTCGCTGAAAGTTGCATGATTCTGACTTCATCCTACCTCAGTTGAATGAAACAATGTGCTTGATGCATTTACTGTAGATGCAGGAATGTAGATTGTAAGTGACTAATATCTTTATTGAACACTTCTGCCTCCTCCACTTAATACAGGGTTGAAAATGGTAACATTTAACAAAATAAAATCTCTAGTTATCGACTACTTGTGGCATTAATTGTAAAGGATAAATTATTTTTGTCCGAGTCTTCTTCTAAAACACACTCCTCACACTTTTTTTGTTATGTAATTAATTAATTAATTATTTTTTTTGTTTATGTCGCTCTCGTGGTCCATATCACAGAGGTAGAGCACGCTAAATCACCAAAAACATTTATTCCATTGCGCGGAGGAAGAGTTGCTAGAAACGAGCAGCTTTAACATATTTCTGGCCTTTGCGATTAACTTCGCCACATAAAACTCACTTTGCTGCGGGATAATTTGTCGACATCAGCTTTTTTACTTCCGTTCTCATCCTCCAGAGTAAATTTTTTCAGTTCTGTTAGTAATCCGGAAAGATACAAGCACAGTTTTATCCAAATCGGAATTTCATTCAAGTCAAGGCAGTACACACCCTGTAAACAGCAAATTTTCACATTAGAAGCTTGTGATTTACGTATTGGATATGTGCTTGGAAAATATATCGTTTTCATAATAATCAAAATTTCTATGAATTCCACACAGTTTAAAATGTCAATACAATTTTCGTTCATACGACAACTTCACCAGTGTCATCAGAATTTTGTAATCAGTTATTTAGTTTTGTTTTATGCTACTGATAAACAGGCTGCGTTGAAGGAACATAGTGCTGAGCAGCTCATACTCTTCCACCGTGAAACACTGCAGCGTGAAAATTGGGAATAAGCATGCACTGCGTACACATCGAAAACGATTTAAAATGAAGTTTGAAGGTTCATCAAGAAATGCGTGTAGTCGTCGTGACTACAGTTGTCTTTATGAGAGAGGTTGCTAAAAATAATTACGGATACGTGACTGAATCTAAAGTTCTGATCTGGTAGGTAAGCAGTAAACACAGTGCATTCCGGATATGTCGAAGATAAATTAGCATTTTTCAATACTAGAAAGTTGAAAGCTCGTGCACCAACACTGCTTCCCCTGTGTTTGCTTACATACAATAAAACTTTCAAGCATCCCTAGTTAGTAAAAACGTCTAGGCAAAATATTGCAAAAAGATCACATTGACGCTGACCAATAGGTTGAAGCTCTGACTTCAAACGTTTTCAATTCAGAATGGTTCAAGTTTTTGGACCCGATACTCTCGTGTTTTGAAACCAATAAGAAGGCATTCTCCCAGCCCCATGCACACAACTTGCAAGGCAATTATCAAGTGAGTGCACGAATGCGTTTCCATTCAAGATGTTTAAATATCTATATTGTACTCAAGTTTTCTGCCCACGTTATTGCCATTGCTGGCCTTGTGCCTACGATGGCATTACAGACAACATAGTGTAACGTGGAGCTAAAAAAGGAAACTATTGGGTATTCGCAAAGCTTTGGAGTTTTTATTATCTACTTGGTAACCATTCCTTTTGATCCCACAAGTAAAGCATTGATCACAAACATACAAGACGGATGACCGACATCATTTCATCCATGACTGGATTAGAGCAAGACGGTACTGAGAAGAACCGGCGCAAGCTCTTTTTCAGTGGTACGGCCAAGGTCAGCAAAATCGTGGGTGCTGGGAACTATTGCTCCCCAAAACAAGCGGTTTTTATGTAACTCTGTACTCTCTAGAAAAGATGACCTTTTCTAACCATTCATAGTAAGCCATGCCCCGTAAGCACTTTTTACCAGTGGCATAATTGACGGGGGCAGGGGTGCGAACCCCCGTGTTTGGCAACTTAACTGTAGAAGCCGGACCGCAACTGAGGTTATATTTCGGTTGTAGTATTATTTTGGCTTTCATTAGGTTTTTGATTTTTGCGTTTTTCAGAGTATTTTCCGGTGATTTATGGTTTTGGTTTAGCCATCCACATCCGGATTCACCATCTTTTTCATTTTTTACGAGGGTTGGCTAGTGGGCTCCCTATGCTAACCAGAGGGCCCCTTTCAGCTAAGTGTACCTTTGGATCAAACCCTTAGTTACGCTACTGATTTCTACCACAACGCTGTTGCGGATCTTAATCCAAAATCCAACCTGAACTGAAAGCTTGAACTAACGCTTTACTACGTAAAGGCTATTCTTTTCCTCTCAGTTCGAAAAAATTGGATAGAGTATCGCTCTCGACTATTCTACATCTCGAATTCTGCAAGATGAAAACCACTGCCTGCAATGCATACTACAAATTGTTGCTCTAACTCTTCGGCACTTGAGTCACAAGACATAAAGATAAAAATGTGTCTCCCAGTAAGGTAAGTAACGTTACGGTCCAACAAAATTCTCAAACTCCGCACAAAAATAAACCAATCGTTCTCAGTGCGTCCTCTCTACCAGAAACATAATTCACCGATTGTGTCTAAATCAAGTCTATCAACTTGTTCTTTATGAACATGTGTAAATCATCAAATCGTTTAAGTTATGTTTGTACGCAGGGTCTCCGAAAAAAACTTTACCAGGGTGTACGAAGACCGATATAGGAATCCCTAGCTTCAGGAGCCCTCGTCGAAACTTATATAGCTTGTTTGTATAGTAATCAGATTATAGATAAAACAGGTAGCATGATTAGATATAGAAATAGATTAATTGTTATACTAGTGTTGCAACCTCTCCGGTGGTGTTGCGTTAAATGTGTGATTTACCACGAACGGGATGTGCGTGAAAAACAACACCATACATATATGTGGCGCGAACAAGCAATAATAGAGTGATCATGGCATGTGAA
>JGI24158J21664_10005662_pt1 | contig 16357 bp, 10 predicted proteins | sample Ectturendosymbi3_FD_21664 | JGI IMG/M metagenome (IMG submission 21664)
TAAGCGTTTAGCATAACTTGTTTTTGCACCGAGTCTCTCGTGGACGGGTACTTTGAGCTAGGTTATAAAATCCAGCGAGGGTCGTCGGCCGCAAAACGTCATTTTTCCATTGCCTTCAATGGAACTACAGCTACTCCTGCAGTTAGAAGTCATTTTGTATGCTTTGAGAAGGCAGGATAACTTTCAGTTAGTTGTGAGTGATTTTATCCAGAAAGTAAGCCTGAACTTGACATAATGCAGAGTAATGTTTAATCTAAGTACAATACTTTATATGTGTTCTCAGACAATCTTAAAACAAATAAATAAAATATACAATTTGCCAAGTTCAGGCCTTCGGCCGCTCGTCAGGTTATTTCATTCATGGTTTTGAATTTGTCCCGGTTTAAGCCTAAGAAGTTATGGCAAGACTATTTATAGCTCAAAAACTGTGGCAAACCTGCTAAAGTAATCAACTGAATTTGGCATTTGTTACTATAATAAAGTGCGGGTAGAGTGGTCATATCACCAGAACTCTATTCTGATTTTCAGAATTTAATCAACTAAAATAGTTTAGTTGCTTACTTGTAATTAATGATTGCCGCTCTGGACCACTTATTGATTTCAGTTTTCACTTGGCTGTGACTAAGGTAGTGACCTTGCCATGTTGACTGTCAACACAAAAGGCTTTATTCATGTAATTTTGATGAATTTTATTTTGCCCTATTTTTGGAAATGTTTCCTAACTATGAAAACGTTTGCAATTTTGAAACTGTGACATTAAGTTCATTTGGAAATGTTTATCTGTTAAAAATTTGCAACTGTGCTAATGGCAATGCTATGATTCAAATATGGAAACAATATCCCAGCACTAAATACAACTGCTTGTAAAGAGATCTAATGACGTTAACCCAGGGACATAACGAGGGGGGGCAAGGGGGAAACATTCCCCGGGCGCCGGATCACTATGGGGGCGACAAATCACTGCAGAAGGCGCAGAATCACTGTAGGGGCGCCGAAAAGTCCCAACAATGTCACAAGTACTTTCTTCATTGCAGTAAATTTGCTTCCGAAAGGCCTCAAGTTCAAACATGGGGGCGCCAAACTTGCTTCTTGCCCCGGGCGCCATCTAACCTCGTTAAGCCCTGCGTTAACCGCGACCACACGCGTAGATGGCACTAAAGCGCTAGGAGTAATACTGGGTCCGCGGCATGCTGTTGTTCCAAATAGATCAGTTTGAGGAGGAAATGTGCCATTGGCGTTTGGTTGTTTCTCTCAAACCTTACTTCGCGATTCAGACATTCTGCTATCAATCGCCTTCGCCTGGCAACGATTTACGCGTCACTCGGTCTATCCTCCATTGTCATGGAAGCATTCTACAAGCACAACGAGCAAGTGTAGCAGTGTCCATTGGGCGAATGCGAAATGTTGTCTTTAGGAAAACAACTGTTTCAGATTGATCGCGGTGGTTTGCAAAGCATGCGCGAAAAAAACGAAGCCGTGTTTTACTCTGCAATATATTGTGTTTTAAATCGGAAACAAAAAACAGGAAATGCAGCCTATTTATCATCTACTACAGGCCTGCCCAACATTTTCAGTGTTGCGGGCCACTTTCACATGAGGAAATTTTTTGCGGGCCACAAATGTTTTTGTGACATAACAATAAGCTATTGTGACGTAACAAATCCCTTGGTTTTGATACGTTTTATGCGATAACACGAGATGATATTGAGTCCTATAGTCACACGCAGTGTTGCCAGCTTGTATGGATGTAAAATAAATCTAAAAAATTGACATATTTTCTAAGCGTTTGTAATTCAGATTTTTGGGTGGTAGGCCCATAACAGAAACAGCAGGTATAATTTTGGTGTGTTTTGATGGCAAATATACTTGAGCCTATAAAAAAATACTAAAAATTTGAAAAGTCTGCTTACGAACTTCTTACATCGGGGGCCACATAAAACAACCTCGGGGGCCGCATGCGGCCCGTGGGTAGCGCGTTGGGCCGCCTTGATCTACTACAAACGTGGTAAAGTTTCTTCCAAGATTTTCAACGAAAAAGACGTATCTTCACCATTACGAAACGTCTTTACAAAAAATGATGCTTGAGAAATTCAAAATAACCAAGTGGTTTCTGAGTGGTAACTGGCTCACATGGTATCTGACCTACTGTCTACATTTTTACACAGACTGATCACTTGGTGCAAGTAAGCTTTCTCTCCCGAATATTGAAAGTTTATTAAAATCCCCTTAAAGTTTTCTTCAGAAACGAATTGCAAATTACAGCATTTTCACCCGATCGCCCCCCTAAAACCTACGAAATGTTATTGAAATCACCCTTCCCCTATCCTTACTTGTAGGATCCGCTCCTGGTGCCATAGCACTTCCAAGAATAGGCAAAAATTATTACAAGCCGAAAAGATTGTTAGAAACTACTGTAAAAAATTTTTCGTTTTACCTTTCTGGGTCGGCTTGAGATCAGTCCGCGGTTTGCGAGCACAGACCGCTTGTTTATAGAATAACTTGTTTCTGCACTCTTAGTGCTTCGAGGGAAAGAATAAAGCTTTTCTGCTCGAAAATGAAAAAATCAACTCTAGTAACTTTTGCAGCTTAAATTTCTGCACAAGTTCGTTAGAGCTGCAATGGTTATCGCTGGTTGCCAGATTTTAGAATGCACTGCTTTTTATCCATGTCGCTAAACTCGCAACAGGGCATTTTGAGGTGTTGGAAGCTGCAACAAATTGTCAGTTAAAGTGGCGAAAGAGGTTCGTTTTTCGTCTGCGTTTATCAAACCTTCACTGGAATTCTCAATAATGAGCGAAAGTCACGAAACAGCATATACGGTTCGGTTTGCCACATCTTTTCCGGAATTACTTATATTCCAGTTGATCACTTTTTGTCTTCCAGTAGACAATAATATTCTCTAGCCAAAGTTCAACAAAAAAGAGGTTGAAGAAGTTGAGTGGTTTTAATGGTCTTTTCTTACTTAAAGTATCGTTTTTTATTCAATTATATAATCACTGCAGCAAAATCCTGATGGATCCAATATTTTCCCGTATGAACTATGGCCAGTGTTTTTTGTGTTTTGAGAGACCGAGTAAATTTTTCCAACAGTCTCTCAGAAAACAGTGGAATCTCGCTTTACGACCACGGTCAAAATAAACTAAAACCTCGCTTTAAGATCATTTCGGTATTTAGATGAGATAGTTGCGGTCTTTCAAAATGTCTTCTTAACGGTCACCAAGGTCAAACCTTAAAAATGGCTATGACTTTGCTAAATTTGTGACAACGAAGCAAGTGACAAATCAAACAACTATTCACGATTACAGCCCGTCATTTCACAGTACAAGAACCAGTAACTTCAAATGGCAAGACTGAACTTGGCTTTGTTGTAACAACACAGAGAAAGATTTCGAACAATGTTACAAATAGGTGACTGCTGAACAACGCTGATCCGTGGGACTGGTAGAAACATGTTGGACATTGTGCAACACAATGCGCTTTGTGTACACAACACAGACATTTTGGCAGCCCGCTAGCTCGGCGTGCTACATGAGCTACAGTTTTGTTTTTCCAATCGCAGGTTCGCATCAGACGTGATGCTAGACGTGATCAGCGTGCGAAGCGTGACGCATTAAATCAAATGTTAACTTATAAAGCAAACCGCGGTCTCGCTTGATCAAGGACAAAACTGCGCTGAGCCAAAGCAGTTTGCGGAAAACGACACCAGTCAAGGATATTTTCTCACGCTTGTGCATAGATGCCTTTGCTTTGCGCAGAAGTAGTTAGGGTTGATATTTCCAAGCAAAAAAGGCGAAGACACAGTAACAAGTTTTTACTATGGCAGCAAAGTTATAAGATAAAAAAGCGTTTGGCTACTTTTAGTAATTAAACCTGTCGAGAGCTATGATTCCTCTATTTCAGAATGATTGCCTCCGTTCTCAAGGCATACTGCGCCATGTTTCTTGTCAATCGCACAGCCTATGATGAGACTGCAGAATTGTGTCATGTTCCACATCGCTTGAAACCTCTGAGGCGTTGTGTGATGCAAAGAAAAAATATCTGTACAGAATCCACATGTGGTAAGCAGTATTGCCCAGATAGATGAAACGAATGCACCCTAAGCTTATCACCAGCTTTATTTTGCCTGGCGTTCCAGAAAAGGTGCCCTAAATTGAAACAAGTGACTCTTTCGACTAAAAAATTGGGACTAATCTTGAAAAATTGTGACAGCAATTCTCTGTGAAATCTCAGCGAAGATTCCTATAAATTGAGAGAGATTACATTATTACCCGAGCAATTGCCAAGAGATAACACCGGTTTTCATTTCCCTTCATTGAAACTCAAGTGGTTCTCCGGCGCAGGACAGCTTATTCAACCGTGACTATCCCGAAAAAGCTATTATGACGTCGGGCTGGCCGAACTGTCATGAATAGCTGGAAACAGTAGCAACCCTTGCTCGCTTCCACTTCGCTTGGGAAAGCCGGCCTCTGCGTTGGCGTTGGTTCTCTGCAGGGTTGTTGAACAAAAGATTGTTTTCTCACGCTCAGCTGGAAGTCTATTTGCGCGTTTAGCGTCTCGATGACCTGATTAGTCTTAGTTGGCAAGCGCTTGTGTTATTGTAGGGCCTACTTGAGCCGTACGAAACCGAACATATACGCGGGGATTTGTACGTATCAATGGGAATATGTCGCGCGTCGGTGGAATGCTTTCGTCAGACTGATACTTTTTTACTGAAGCGAATCTGAGCTGAATCGTTTCTTGGGGAAGGCGTGATCGTTGAAAGAAGTAGTAGTTCCAGAGAACCAAGGTGTGGACACAGTACCGCGTGGCCTGTGGAAATATCTTACGTGCCCACACCAGTTGAATGAAAACGGCGCTCCACAGCGAAAGGCAGAAGTGGTATATTGGCTGTGAAATAGAGAAATAAATGTTCTTTGACGCCAGTATTTAAAGTGAGTGGTTTTCTTTTTTGAGTCTTGTGTGCCGGCGACTCAAGGCGTCATGACGAAAAGGTGTTAGGAGTGTATTTGTGACAGTCGTTCGATGCAAGCAGGGCAGGTTAGAGTTTGTTGATGAGAAGGAAGAAAATTGGTTGCATGATTGCGTTTTGCAGCCAATGTTATTTAAATTCCACGAAAAGAAGAGAGTTTGTTACCTTTTGCTTTGGCGATCTCATCAATGCAGACATGGACAGCTAGATAATTCTGGTTGTTTAATTAGGCGAATTAGAGCGAGATGGTGGTAATTCTAATCTAATTTGTGAAAAGCTTCTGTGCTCTAGATTTACTCCTGATTTCTGGTTTTTCCGAAAATGCTACTTTTTCCAAAGCGATTTTCAGCAAGTGATACAAGAATAGGCTACATCTCGCGCAAGGACAGCGTAATGAAAAGATGAAAGTGCGACGCCGCAATCATATCACTTAAGCCAGCCATAAGTCATAGTACAAGTAAACATTGTGACGAACAGTACCTTTCACGTATTACTAACCTATGACTGCAACATCGGCTCCCTCGGAATGAGTCTTCAGCCACACAGGCGCGAAACGTGCGAATTTTAAGGCGCGCAAATTCAGTAATCCTAGTTTCGGAAAAATGAGTAGTTCTAATTTCACTCTAATTTGGAAAAGCTGAAAAAATTGCAGTTTTCCTAGGCTGCCATCGTGCTGTTTGTATGAGACGCATTTCAAAATAAAAAAGGGGCATCTTGGACTGCGACATGGCTGAATACAAACCAGGTCCGTAACCAATTTTGGTTGTTTGAAAAGCCCCGACTGCCAGCTGGCAGGACCATATTCTATGCATTCCAAACCGTTCGTAGAGAAGACTAACGAGAGGAAACGAGACTTTTGTTGATTTTTGACCAAACTTCTTTCAAACTTTCAACGAATGACTACAGTATGGTCATCACTAGATTTGATCACTCAATTCGCCCCAATTCCAAAATGTCCGAACAATTCACCAAGCAAGTTTTGAATTACGCAAAAATAGAAGCCTTTCTGAAACGTCAATCATCGAGTGGGAGACATGGAACTGTTGATTCCCCCTCTAATGCCGACCGGTGAGAATATTAAAATGTTTTTCGTTTTTGTAGTTTTCCGCAAATTTTACAACCGACTGTTAAAGTTGAATTGGGGGTGGGTAGGGGGGGGGCTAATTACACGTTGAGCTGCTACCACCTGGTCACACCCACTTTCACTTTTCACATGCTGTGAACAGTCCTATTTTTCGTTGCGATCGATATACAGCGGCTGCGCGTATGACGCAGTTACTCAGACATATCCTACAAAAGCAAAACCTGAATGATCAGTTGCTAGCTATTCGCGATATAAGCCAGAAATTGTTTGCGACAAATCTAGAAAATGCTAATTGAATGGACAAAAATCTCTTACATATATGGGAACGAACGCCTGCAAACGAACTACAAAGGAAAGTATGATTCTGCAAAACTTACATAACAACCCATTAGAAAGCAGACAGCATACAGAAATTTGCGAAAATAACCTTCTAAAAAATTTCAAAGAAATGTTTCGAATTACGAGCTTGGGCCTTTCCAATCAGTATAAACGACAGTTATCCTATTTGTTACTTATATAGCGAAACATGCGACTTTGATATCGGTTTCTTCTTCCATGCCAAATATGTAGTCTCAAGTTTACTTGCGGCTTTTCACGGGAGATCCGAACACGCAATGGCAGAACGCCATTCCATCAGTTCAACGGACAAGCAACAATAGAGATTGCCCGTTAACAGGTTCACTCTATTGATGCTTTTCAGGTTCAATTTGTTGTTGCTTTATCTGAACCGCTATCAAGCTTCCTGCAACTTAATGACAAACTTTTCATGCGCAAAACAAAACGTTTCTGCACTTATCCGTGCTTTCAGGAGATTTCACTCTAGTAATTCTTCTAGCAGCTGCAATAACTTTTTAATAAACTATGCTGGGATGGCGATTGTGATAAAAAGTTGCAAGCTAATTACAGCCAGCAGAAAAACATAAGCTATAACAATTGAAACGACTTTTTAAGAGAATTGGCGTTTATTCCAATCATTTGTTTGTTTGTTTGCTTGCCAAAGTTTAATTTCAGTTTGTATCAAGGTTATATTTTGCGCTTTTAGTGCAAGAAAAAACTTTTTTTCTGCGAAACAATACGATTCTCAAAAGTGTACAGAAAACTGTTCATATTTAATGTTTGGTAATCTTTAATAAAACGGTTTTAATTTCGTGGTCCTCTTGCCCAAAGAAATCAGCAAAGATTACTTGGATCATGAGAAGCACTTCGTATTCTTCGTGTCAAAAACGATGCACTATCGTCGTTGACGCAGCAGACACGCATGAGTGGTTCGATTGATCGGCTGATAACTTAACTCATTTACACGCCAGTGATTCTCAACCTTTAAACGCTGTAGCACATTACAATTATGCAACCATTTTCGCGACACAATTTCACGCAAGCAAAACAGTAACTCTGTTTTTAAGAATTTATAGTTTTTTGTGTGATGGTTGTGCCTACTTTCAGTGTTTTTTTTCAAGGTTTTTAAAAGGGTGTCGTGGTGGAGCTTTAGGGTGTCAACACCATTTTCTCTTCTACTTTTGATACTTTTAACTGATTTTCGCAAAAACGCAAGTTTCCGTCAAAATGTGCTTAATTATTATTTGAANACGACATTTACTTTTGGNAAACGAACTGAAGACAATTTCATAAATAGAAAGGTTCGATGTAGGCCTACATACGCATTCANTCACTCATGTTCATGCCCGCTTTTCCTTTACGGAGAGNCGCCCGGGCAGCAGCCCTNGAAGAACCCGAAATACCTCACCATTAACAGAAATTTCAGNTNTTTCTGCTGGCTTNCACACCTGGACGGGACCAAGCAAGGTCGCAGATGNAGTCACGCCACCTGGTCCTTGCACGAACTCTGCTTTGCGGTCTTTGAAAGCTCCCGTTTCGTCACCACGGAGCAATGAAGCTCACGCAGAACTGCGTTTGCTNCACCAATCAGTGTATCAATCCCTTTGTTCCGACTTCCGTCACTNGTGCATACCATCCCAAGGTACTTGAACGTCTCCACCTGCTGCAGTGTATTTCTGCTCACTTGCCGAAAGCACTGCCTTGCGCGTCTTGTGAGACACAATACCTCCATCTTTTTAGTGCTGATTTTCGTTCCTGCTTGGTTATACGCAGCAGAAAACCGATCCAATGCGTGTTGGAAGCCCTGGTGAGAAAATCCATGCATACAGTACCAATTCGTCTGCAAAAAGCAAATGGTCCATCCTCCAGTTCCCAACAGTGACTGTCTATCACCCAGTTCATATAGACCAGGGCTCTCCAAAGTTTTTGGTAGAGGACCACATACAGTACACTATTGCACAATTGTTCGAGGGCCGGACTATTGCATAATGTGATTTTTTCGGGGTATGTACCATTCTACCAAAACAAAACATTTTTCGCAAATATATTATATTTCATTATTGACGAAATGTGTTTTGCGGCCGGGTGAAATGGCTTCTCAAGTCGGATTTGGCCCGGGGGCCGTAGTGTGGAGAACCCTGATATAGACTATGAAGAGAAGTGGTGACAGCAAACACCATTGTCGGAGTCCAACACCAACGCTGAACCGTTGTGATTTAACTCCGCCGACACGGACACAATTTTCTGAGCAGGAATACAGTTACTTGACTGCCAGGAAGAGGCACCCGTCAACACCATACTTCCACAACTCCCAAAAGCTTTTCACGTTTCGTAGGGACCTGACCATGTGCTTTTCCGAGGTCGACAAAACATGTGTATACGCCTTTGGCATGCTCCCAGGAATTCTAGAAAATTTGCTGGAGTGTTGAAATTTGGTTTGTGGTGCTATGGCCGCGACAAAAACCGCACTGGGTATCATCCAGTTGTGGTTCAGTTATTTTCGCGACATCTTGGCATGCACTCTTCCTTGGAGACTAAGCAAAGAGATGCCGCGGTAGTTGGTGCATTCACTCCTGTCTCCTTTTTTGCGTATGGGGATGATCAATTTACCAATCTTTCGGTGCCCTTCCAAAACGGTATGACACTTGACACACACGAATCAGCCGGACCATTTGGCGTTCTAAGTTCCTTTAATTCACTATCAAACTTTTCGCGATTGGCTTTAAGCTCGGATTTAGCAGCGGCATCAGAGAACTTCTTGACCCACAGTTTTTCGGAAGCTTTCATCTGTGCAAAGTCAAAACATCCAGCCTGAAAAACTTTGCTCAGTTCTGTCAGGTGAGGTGCCAACAACCCCGTAACCAGCTTGGGACACTAGGGGGAGCGTAGAGCTTTCTGAGAGGGGCCCAAATTTTTTAAACTATGTCCAATACTTTTAAAATATGTCCAACACATTTTTCGCGAAAAATGAGGGCGAAAAATGTTCAAGGGAGGCGAAGACCCCTGTTACCCCCCTAGTTGCGGGCCTGGGTGCCAATGTTGAGAAAAGGAAAGCAGCATGTTGAAATTTTTTGTTTTCATAAGTCTCGGTAAAACAACGCACATTGCATCATTTGTATTTTCTGACAGTTGCTTCAGTGCGGCCCAAATGGCCAAAATCTCGCTACTTGCTGTCGCTGTTGCCTCACTCGACATCCACCTTTTTTATAAGTGCTCTCGCAGTTTCGTACACCATGCTGTACAAATCTGAGGCAGTATAACAAGACGCCGAAGCGAGGCGGTGCACATGACAGTGTACAGATACCAAACTCACACTTTTCGCTTCCAATTTCTGCGCCAGAAAAATGTGTCGGCCTATAACATTGCAGCCGTTTGCTCCAATAGCCACGTGCAGGAAAACATGCTTTCCTCAAATCGTTTCACTGCCATACAAGGCAAAATCATGTCTTGGCTTTCAAACATTTAGGGTGTCATTTTGCCTATATGCGTGAGTAATCAAAGTTATACGAGACTCCAATGGCGTCAAACCAAGGCCTCCTAAATAAACAGAGGCCTTGGTCAAACAAACTCGCATCTCATCGTCAATATTTTGAAGTCTCTCTCTTTGTTTACTTCCAATTTCAGGCAGTGCTGAAAATGTATACTCGCAAAGCCATGTAGATGCAAATGACAAGATAATTTAACAGTCTTCTATCTCATCATTCGATATGACTCGTTTGTGAACAGCCAACAGTCATCTATATGCTCTTTTCGGCATATGCTGATTGATACTGTAGAAAATGCTGTTTCGTAAATCAATGAGCTATCTTTCTTCATCGATACATTAGTAGCTTCTTATTTTCCGAATGGGAAAATTACCCATTTACGTCGAATTCTGGAAAGTAATTTCAAAGTGATGAGTTATCAGCTTTTTAACGAATCAACAAATTTTATTTTAGGAAATCGATTTTACGTAACACTACGCATCCTCAGTCCTGACGTCTTATTTAAATAGTGCCTATTTGAACAGAAATGAAATCGATTTTCTATTTCAGAAATTGCTGATACATTCGACTGTGTCGGTTTTGTGGGAACTAAATGCCTGGAATATGCACTTTAAATTTTTTCCTTTTTGAAAGTCATCGAACCTCCGTATGATACAACAAATATTCGCATTCCGAATTCATCGCCTTATAAAGTTTAGAAAAAATTGATTTTGAAGAGGTTGAGATTTTGTGGAGTTTACACGTGAATAACTTGACTCAAAAAAGAAAGCAAATTTTTTTGGTTCACAAAGCATTCAAGACGAGGGTTTATCTGCGAATTGTGCAGTACACAGTGACCACGTTTGATTTTTCCGTGAATGTACACATCCATAATCCTTTATGCAAAAACGAGCAAGCATTAGTGCAAACACTCCCACAGTTCTTCCACCGCAACTTTGAAAACACAATATTTTCTTTCACCGCTTCAGATATATGTTCCTCTCTGCTTGTGTTTTCAGTTCTTTGTAAAACAACGCTTGGTTTACAAGTTTTGCATTTTTATGGACCGAATTTACGCAAAAAGTGAGATTTTCTGGTACGATCAGTAGATTCATCCTCTTGTAGAGCCCATAGCGAAGGGAATTGATCTTCTGTATCGAAATGTTCGAGAAACTGCAGAATTTGATAATGGAACGTTGCTCAATTCCTCTGCTGCACCAGTTCAATTCATAGTTTCAACAATAATTATGGCTACTGCTGGTGCAATAACTGATTCATCGTCTGTATGTGTTTTTTATCCTTAAAGCAATGCATGAGGCTTTGCAGCTTGTAAAGCCTCTTTTCTGGCAACTTGAGGTAGTGGAAAACTTGTAATGGATAAAATATTCGCGCAGAGCCGCAGATTGTTCAGCAGTTTTGACCTACGCTCTTCCAGGGCTGAGTGTATTTCACTCCCTTGTTTCAATCTCGAAACTCGAGGTTTACGCTACTTTAGCGCAAACCTGGACACGACTGCTCGTATTCAAATAGACATTCGTGCAGACTGTTTTTCGCTGTTGTAAACTGCGCTGTTGTAGGATTGAGTGTGTTTTAGTCCTTGGTTTTAACGTGCAGTCTGATATTTTTGTAGTTATGATTGCTTTGTCGTAGCTTTGAGTGTATTTTGCACCTGCATTTTAAGTTGGAGCGCTGATAGTTTCAACTTTGCAGTCAATATATGGACATATTACGTTATACAACAATGAATAAGGAGAGTGCGTGTGTGATGATATGCATTGTGTCAAAAAACTTCGCAAAAGCGTTGGATTTGAAATGTAAATTTGACGTCGCAGTGTGACGTCACAAACAGCGCACACACGCCACTGACAGGCTGAGATACGAAGAAAATAAATCAAAACTGCTGTGGTTTCAAGTGGCTTGTGGATATTGTCATGGACGTTGTGTCACACTTCCCGATTTCAACTTATACTCGTACTCCAAATCAACGCAAAAGTCGTTTACATCTCCATGCAGGTCTTGTCGGTTTGGTAACCAATTTTAAACAACTGAATGATTTGAGTAATTAGTAGAGAATTTAAACAGCAACACTGACATTACTTCATTTTGTGTTTACCATTTTTATTTCAAGTTACAGACAGCAGCACCCAAGTAATGGAAGTATTGCGATAAACACAGAGCGAAGCATTTCAATTCAGACAACATTCCGTAGGAAATCACCTGCACACTTGCACTTACGTTTGTTTGTGGTCTACAAGGGATGTGTTATGAGCTCCGTGACACACCTTCATTAAGCCTGACAACTGGTAGCCTACAGGGTACACAATTATCGCGCCATGTGAGAAGCATGAAAGTTAATGATGAACGTGGTCTGCTGTTGTTTCTGTCAATGTTAATTTTACAACAGTTTGAAATATTAACGTCTTCCTGCTACACCTTGGTTTTGGTGAGAGACGAAGTTTTACGATGTCAACAGGTTTTGATGTTTAAATATCAATAAATCTTGCTCCAGCGTTCCGGATTTTTGTTGACAGTGTGCGATGTTCATTTCTTGCTGTCGTGGGGCTTTCCGAGTGCTGCTTAATGCGTTTGTAGAAGTATTGGACTAATATAGTTGAAGTAACGACATCCGCTTGTTGAAACTATTCTAAATGTCTTGTCGTTCATCATTAGCTGCCCAAGCCAGCTCAAAAGAACCCTTGTGAGATACAAACCATGATAAGACCAAAATTTGTAATGTTATTGACACAATTTTGCCGAGTAATTTTAACAAGTTACTTTTTTATCAAGTATATTTTCGAAATTGGTCCTTTCTGGTGAATGCTGTTGCTGAATATTTGATCTGGTGTTCATCTGTGACGAATATAGTGCCAAGCACTTGACAGCAAGATATGCCATAACACTCAGAAATTGCTGCCCAAACATTCGAAGTTGTGATTGGCTCAGCATGAGCGGTTGTCAGCAACGGATGAGCGCTTACATCGAAATACAGGAAACATTGACAACAGCGTTTGATTGTACTACCGAAGAAACGTTTTCCTACTGCTGCACACTCCTATTGACGAAACTCAATCAACAAGTATTACCAAGCACAGTCGCATTCAAAAACTGCTCCCAAGAAATTTAGCGTTTTTGAACTCAAGTAGTAAAGCCTATAAGTCAAATAGAACTGTGTTTTGTAAACGTAATCCTTCCAACCTTTTGCTTGGGATAGCAAATGCCAAAGAGTTTAATTAGCTGGTTTGGCTCTGAAAAACATTGGTGCTTTAAATCGATATTTTAATAAAAAATATTACCGCTCCACAATTGCTGAGTAGCAACCAAAAACAAATATTAAAATTCTATAATAAACCCAGAGAAATGCCATAAAAATAAATTTACTGGCAGGGTATGTCAGTAAAGTCGGTAAATTTACTGGCAGGATACTCCACATTTTTTGTGAGCCGCAGGGCTTGCTTGATTCAAAGCTATCGTTACCATCAATATAGCATTTTTTTTTCGAAGTGAATTTCATTGCGGTAGTACTGAAAGTGTTAAAATTGCATTCAATGAAAGAATATCAATGCCTGTTTAATGTAGGCAAATGACATAGTAAAAGCAAAAAATGACGCCAAATAGCAATAGCAAATACGCGAACAAGTTCTTCTTGCTATGATCTGATTTCAATATTATTTTAGAAAATAATCAAAAATGAAGATTTTAAAGCTTTCTGCTTATTGCAGCTCAAGGGTGGTGTGTACAAGTATTAGGAAGGTAACATATGCCTGCAATTATGGAATACGCACACAGTGACCGTTCTGTCGGCGAGCGGTAGGTCTTGGAACTATTTGAGCGAAATTAACCATTGCTCAAAACAGGTTTGTTGAAAAGTTGCGACCAGGAAGGATTTAACACTCGAATCATGAGCGAGAAGCATTCAAAAGACCCTAACGTAAGTTTCTTTTTACAAATTGACTTTTTATTTGTCAGGATGCTAAAGAGAGCCACCGGACGGGTAAGTTATCCTTGTTAGCATTTACAAAATGGATGCGAGCATCGTTGACATTTTAAGAGGACTGATAAGCAATCTTGTCGCGGTGTCGAAACTCTTAAACGCTCGTTCATCAGAAGTCGCGTATTTGCTTTGCCGGACTTTGGTGCTTGAAACTGTGGACATTGGGTGGGGTAGTTCGCGTTCAATACGGCGCGCCGGAATCGCAAACAAGGCGCTTGTGTTATATTTCGAGAACAATAGATACTGTTGTCGCTGATGATATATCTTAACCCCGCGGCTTGCACAGGGCGTCAAACACAGTTAGTTACACTATGGCTCCATTAGAACCGGTGCTTCGCTCACTTGTGATTGGTCATTATTGTTGTACGTCAGGGGGGATTGTCATTTTCTTAAATCACTGCCTGTCCTGTTTTCTTTTTATGTTGGCCGGGAAACAGGTGCAGGCATGTCAACTAAACTACCCCTGGTTCCTCCGCTTGTGATGCAAATAACAACAGAGTTAAACTAGAAAATATTGCCAACGCAAAGCAAATTATTTACATAAAATCACATTGTATGTTTCGTGAAACAGCTCTTTCCTTCGTCAGAAAAAATTGATCGAATGATATTTTCGTGACATTTCAAGCAATTTTTGCCCACGATAAAAACAGTTGTTTGTTTGAGTCCAATGTCATTTTAATTAAACGGTGTTCTTACAGAGTAACTTGTTCCTTGTAAGTGGTTCTGGGTTGATTTATGAGTTGAAACAAGAAGCTGAAGGACATCATTCTCTCGGCATTTTATTTCACAGTGTAATTATTCAAGTGTTGGTATTGCATATTAAGTAAATGTTACGCACCGATGGTTCATGAAACACTAATGCACTATCGAACTTTAATGTTACACTTCTTAATCTTAGTTTACAGTAAAACTGCCCTATTCACTTTCTTCACCAGGCTCAGATCAAATCATATTCAATTCAAGCAATTTCATTTTCGTTGAAATTCTGTTTTCTAAACGTGCTTGAATGGTTGGTATTGTTAAGATGCATAAAACAATAACTTTTCATGCAAAACACGTTTACGTTGTTTTCATGGGTCTGCAAAGCAATGATAGTAATTTGCAATGAAACTTGAATGCAGAGTTGCATGTAGGCCTACATATTGCACTATAAGTGGAACAAAAACTTTTCAAACAATTAAATAGGAATCTAAGTATTGATTTTCTCCGTCTGGTCTCGAATGGGTTTAGAATCTACAGTGTCTGGCAAAGCACATAATGATAGAATAAAATGTTTTGCGAAGTTTCTCCTGCTAATGCATTTTTTGCAAAACTTTATTTCCAAGTCAGACATGAAGTCGTTTTATGAAAACCACCCGCAAATCCAAACCGCCATCTACTGCCCAACGCCAACTCCTCAATCTCTCTTGTAGGACGACAGCCTGAAATTGTTTACTTATGAACCTCTCCACTGCTTTGATTGTCCCGCATGGCTGTAAAGTATAGATCACATCCCTACTTCACATGGAGCTTGAGCAGATGTTCCTGTATCGATGTAGGATTCGGCCTCAGGCCACGCTCCGGTATTATACAGAAAGTCAGTCAACACAGAAATAAAAAACCCCGTGCTCGGAGCTACTTTGTGACGCGTCAATGAGCCCAACATGGACTAAAGTCAACAATAAGCTCTATGAAAAATCTTGCGGCACGTAGCGCATCGCTCTTGTGTTTGCTAAGAGAGTATGGGGCCTGTAAATGGTTTGCAATCTTTGCCGATAATTTCCTGCGTGTTTTATGAGTGTGATCTTGTTTGGATCGACCCTGGCTGCTGTGAGGAGACCAGGCAATTTATCATATTATTGGCTATTTCAATCAATCCAATCCAGTTTTTTGCCTGAAAACAACTGTTGGAATTTCGCCAGCCTGTTTAACATTTCCAAAAAACTAGAATCGTGATCTCTTTACATCATTTGTGTGTCTTTAGATCTTTTTATTAATGCAACAATGTTCGTTTTGGTATACTTACCATAACTTCCTAGGCTTAAACCGGGAAAAATTCAAAACCATGAATGAAATAACCTGACGAGCGGTTATCTGTGAAAGGAAATTAGTGCTTATCTGTGAAAGGAATCCATACCGCAGTGTTAGCCTGCCACCTTACTCTGCATTAAGTCAAGTTCTGGCTTGCTAATTAACTGAAAGTTATCCTGCCTTCTCAAAGCATACAAAATGGCTTTTAACTGCAGCAGTTGCGGTAGTTACACTGAAGAAAAAGGAAGAATGACGCAACAATAAGCCCCAATTTCACAAATGGCCATTGAACGGAATTAATTCATAACAATCGCATCATCAAGCTGGAGTTCATTTTGAAAATTTCACTGAAGTGAAATTCCGGGACATTTTGCTAACCGGGACGGGACACTGGGACAGACGTTTAAACCGGGACAGTCCCGGCCAAACCGGGACGTATGGTAGGTCTACGTTTTGGTATCAAAAAGATTTGCCGAGTTAAACAAGTAAAACCGGAAGAAAAA
>JGI24158J21664_10005663_pt1 | contig 16356 bp, 13 predicted proteins | sample Ectturendosymbi3_FD_21664 | JGI IMG/M metagenome (IMG submission 21664)
CTCTTGATTGCTTATTTACATTTATGGCTGAAATTTTGGGAGGGTATTGACAAATACTGGATCGTTCCGGTAAGAAAATTATTCTACTTTCACCACTGCTAACAACACATAAAAGTTATAGCAAGTTGGTATCGTCCCCACCTCTTTAGTTTTGCGTCTCATTTCCCTGCATTTACCATCAATAAACTAAAAAGTTTACACTTTCTCTCCTGAAAAATGCTTGGTTTCTTGAATTTGTTCACAGCCATGTCTTTATGTGGCTCCATGGAACCACAGGCAACAATCAAGCAGATTCAAAACACGAAATTTATTTTAAATTTCATCCTTTTAACTACATTCAAGAAATGGAATACACACAAAAGCATCCAACCTGAGACTTGTTTTGAAAAGCTTTGAGGCTGGATGAGTCAAAACTGCCTTCTTGCATAAACACTAATTGTTTGAAAAATGTGCAAAAGTAGCAAATAGTTCATCGTATTCCTTTTTGCAAACATTGCTACACTATATTATGAAACTTCATTCCCTTACAGTGAAAAAGGATTATCATTTGGTATAAATTTTTGCTCTTACTTGAAAAAGTCTTTTTAGAACAAATTTTAACCTACGGATTCTTTAAGGTATTGAAATTGGTTGATTGAAGCTTCTCCTTATTTACACATGAGAAAGTCTGGTGGGGACCCTTTTGAAGCTATGTGCCTACACATTACAGTGGCTGATGAGGGCCCTTTTGATATAGAGTACCTACACACAGGGATGTAGTGCTAAGAAAAAAGATGTGGGAATGCACCCAAAAAATATCCATTTTAAACAGCTTCACACTCATTTTAAAGCAAAACGTGAAAAGGTGTGGGAACGCCGTTCCCACGCGTTTCTGCCCTACTACATCCTTGCCTACACATTGCAGTTGATGTTGGAGGCCTTTTTGAAAGTAGAGTACCTACACGTTGCAGTTGCGGAATCCTTTGAAAGTAAAGTACCTGCACATTACAGTTGCTGTTGGATGCCTCTTTGAAAGCAGAGTACTTACACATTACGGTTGCGACTGGGGGCCCCTTTAGAAACAGAGTACTTACACATTGCAGTTGAGGACTTCATTGAAAGCAGAGTACACATTACAGTTGCTACTGAGGCCCATTTGAAATCAGGGTATTTGTGCTTTACAGTAGCAGTTGGGGGCCCGTTGAAATCAGAGTAGTCTACTTACGCACTACAGTAGCCTAGCTGTTGGCGCCCTTTTGAAAGCAGAGTGCTTACTTATTATCAGCTTCGGAGAATATTACACGAGTGGATAACACGTTTTTCACCAAAACTGAGAAAAATTTGCACGCGAAACAACTCGATGGGGCCCCTGATGCCTCGCTTGAACACACCACTGGCTGACACATGAACAAGTCGAAACTATACTGCACATAGGTCAGTGAACTCAAGGGCACGGTACAATTTTCAGGAACGTTTTATCAAGGATTTATGGAACTATCTGTGCACCACTACAAATAGACCACCCGTGGTCCACTTGGACCAGGTTGAGAATCACTGATGTAAAGATAATAACAACAACTTTGTAAAAGACCAAATAATTATAAAGGCCAATCGACACTGAGGAGTTGCCAGGAGTAGCCGCGCACGATTCTCTGTTCGTTTTATTGCGTCCAGGAGTTGCCGTGCCGAGCCGTGTACGAGCGCAGAATTACCCGACGCTCTTCGGTGTACCGCATGGTGAGAAACTACCTTGCGGGTATTTGGCGCCATACTAATGCTTTCGTGCAACAAGGTGGCATCGGTGGTGCGCAAGACAAAAAATTGCTTTTTGTACGCAACGAAACAGACCACCCTTTTGAGTGACGCGCTGCTCTTTGATAAAAGCGACCTGGTAAACTACTCAGAGCAGCGATCTCGTTGCGCCCGATGCATCAGGTCCTCCGTACCCCCTGCCACGCCACTTCTCCCACCATGCTACAAGAAGTTACAGTAAACCTTGGTTAATCCGGATCTTCGCCAAAACCGGATAGAAGTGATGGTACAAATGATTTCTTTCGTTTTTCTTTACAAAAATCTTCGGTTTATCCGGATCTTCACCAACACCGGATAAAATGTTCTTTTCACATCTCGTAATCCGGATCTTGCAGCGAAGTTAGTGCACCTCTTGGCACCTTTCAGACGCAAGTACTCATGATCAACAACGAACGTTTTGGATTATAACAGCCGCCGCAACTGTACGCAACATTCGACCAATCGTAGAGACGATTATTGCGTCATACACGGGCGTAACATATCACGCTGAAAGCACGCCGCCAAACCAGGGTTTCAGTTTGTTGATTAGTATTCAATGTTCGTGTGAAGTGTACAACATTATCCCTGAGTGTATTGCACTCGGTAAATGTTTAGAGGGCATTAACTTCCAAATAGAGTGACTGCTTAAGCACCAGTCACAAAAATCTCTGCGTCAGTCCAAAATCCCAGATTTCCGCAGCCAAGTTATCTAAGATTATGAACTAAAGATTGTTCATAACTGCCTGGATATGGCGGTTACTAGTCTGACGTGTACATCAATAAATTCGTTTTGCTTCTGCGAAAATATGCGGTTGTGTCGTAAATGTGTTCAATTTAAACGATTCTCACCGATATCTCAGTACCGATATGACGTCAGGCGAGAAACAACCATCTTCGGTTAATCCGGATCTTCGCCTAAACCGGATAAAATCGTCGGTCAAATCGAATCCGGATTAACCGAGGTTTGTTGTACTTATTTCACTCCAAAAATGAGAATGGCAGAACCATGCCATGCTTAAACCAAGCATACGTGGTTACCGACTAGATTTCAACCCCTACTGCATGCAATTACAACGCCTCACCAGACGCTTAGGTTTCCTGAGCGTTTTCTTCCTGGTTTCTTACTGTACCTGAGAAGTGCTAAGACCTGAAGTCGCACGGCAACGACACACGTGAGGAATGTCTGGTTATTATTGTTATTGTCACTGTAATCGATTAATCGCAATGAACAGCAAAGCCAGCAACGGATCCGAATCGGTTCGAGCGATTGCTCCCTTGACCAATGCCGTGTCAGTGCATAGACGGCGAGACACGCCAATAGGCTAAACTCAAAAGACGGCGTTGCACGGGGTTCAGATGCGACACGCAATTCACGGATTTAGAAACTCCAGTACAGGAGCCGGCGATAAATTAGAATAGGTGCAATCGAACAATCTTCTTTTCAGTCGTTCCTATGTACATGTATTCGCCGCCGATCAGATATACATATATGAAAGCCGCGCAGGATATATGCTCCACGCAAAAAAGCGAGAATCAGTCGTTTGCGGGAGCGCGGTCAAGCGAAACCGATTACATAAGTAAAGCAAGCGCACGACGCCGCGGAAAGGCGATTGGCTAGAAACACGCATAAGTAAAGAACTTAGAACAGACGCGTTTTTCAGAATACACTGACACACTACCACGATCGTCAATCTACTAACGAGACTAGTGACCTGCTAGGCCAATAGCAGCATTCTCGTAGGCGAGACTGACCCGCTACACAATGATACTGCGCGTTACATCCTTAAGACAGGAATTCCAATTCACTGACGCGTTGTCATTTCAAGTTGCATTGAACAAGAACAACCGTTACTTTTTCAAGAACGACACAACGAGCCTGACGCTTGTTTGACATTTCGGAACTGTCGCGTTTTCGAGAAGTCCATTGGTGATGGATCAAAATCACGAGGGTAAGCGTTCAATGCGCAGGCTTCGCGCCAGGGGGTGAAATCCGACGCAGCAAACCCCAGACCGGTTTGAAACTTACAGCAGCAAACGTCAACCAGCTAGCTACATGCTGGAGGACAAATATATCGCCGACAAGGCACGACTCATCCAAAACACTATTAACCATTACGAACGGAGCGGATTAAGGAAACAGAACCACTAACAGCAAGCACGAAACACTTAAGTGAACGCATGGTGATTCGATAGATAGGTCTACGATCTGTTCCAATGATATCGTCAAAATCGACGGTAGTTTAACATCAATGCAACTGAGTCAACCCATAGCGCACTGCACCGTTCGTTACCTGGCAACACGATAACTTGGAAGGAAATCTCGCCGAAGCAAGCGCTCGCATCGCCTTCGAATGGCTCAAGAGGGAGAGGCGTGTATATAATGTACGCATATATAGTGCAAAGAAATCGCGGATAAAGAATAACCAAGCTAGCTCGATTGGCCCGCTATTTCATGCTTCAAGCAGCAGGGACAATGGGGGTAGTCGATTCAACATCTGAAACACGGTTTATTTTGACGGGCAACGATGTTCCCCACAGGCAGTAACGGCCACAGCACAAGCAAACTTCTGTATTTTCGACCTCTGCACGTTTGTTCACATGACAGAGGCGCACTGCTGCCATCTAACGACAGCATTTCCCGGCACTGCAAAAAAAAGCGAGCGGGCGGGCACACCAGTGTTATGGACCTCCTTGTCAAAACGGTGATTACAAGCGAATGTGGGATACATGGTTGTAAAATTAGAATCAGCGCGATCTCGTGATGAGCTGCGCCCGATCCGAGCCAACCAGCGCGCGCGAAACACTCAAGAGGCCGCCGTCACTGTCGCAGCGCTTACGCTACTTTGACGCCAAGCTTCTCTAAAACACGTATGCCGCACTCCTCGTAATCCCTGCGCGCCATCCAAAAGTTGTCCTTGTCCTTCATGATGTCCGCGAGCACGGCGCCGCCCAGGAAGACCATGTGTTTCCTGCGCGGTGGATCTTCGATGCGAATTTTGAATTTCTGCGAAGCAGAAGCCGATTGTGAACTTGCGCATGCGCACTGCGAATTCGTCACTGCAACTGTCATTACGACGATCTGGATTTGCATTCTTGTCGAATGTCCCCATAACAATTTTTATGGCGTTGACAATTACAACACGAGGTACAACTCGCACCCGACCCGCAGCAAAGCAACGACGGGATAGTTGAGTTTCTTTGCAAGAACTTCAGTCACGACGGCATGCGTATAAGTTGATAAGCACTTTGCACGACTATGACTCAGTATCTTTGTTTGTTTTCAATGCTCCAAAGTCCTAAAAATGTTAATTTAGTTCTAATTTACTCATTGTCGTAACTACCGAAAACGGCGTTCTTACCCTTGCTGCTAGATTGTATGAATTCTTACACGTTGAGTTGATTATTGCTTACAGGTTACCAAAAAGATCTTGGTTTGTAGCAGACAAAGCCGGTTTATTGCAGAGTGATAGAATTTGTGCGCAACTGTTTTGCTCCTACTGTTTCCCTCCAAGCTGCAAAGTCCCGATTGGTCACGCAGTGAGGATAGGGATGAATTTTTCCGAAAGTTAGTGGAATAAATTGTCCAGATCCATGGAAAATGAAGTTTCAACGTGCTTTTGCGCTTATTTAACGAAAATTATATCAACCAATCATATCCTTACTTTAGATGACAAGCTCAAACTAATTGGTTTCATGTAGTTAGNCCACACAAGATATTGGTTTNGTAGCTGGTGATTGCCTTTTAATGGTAGATGAGCAGCTACATTCGGCGCAGCCCTAGTTTTTAAGCAATTCTACGCTTTCTATCTCCGTTCGTTGGGGGCTTCGGTTTCAACTATTCGATGTACATTCACGTTTTGGATTTCAGAGTCGAAAGTTTCGATATTCTAAAATGCCCGCCCCAAGATTGAGGATGACACAAAGCCGACTGTCAGAAGATTATGATACAAAAACAACCATCAAGTTTCACTGCGAACGCCTTGATCAACGGGACCGCAGGTCTTGATTACGATTACTAACGAGGCCCGGGGTCCCATTGTTGAAGTCACTTGAACAAGAAAAACTTAATTTACAGATGGACTAAAGTCAACGTCATGAGGATATGGTGATATCACGGTGTATGCTTTGAAATTATTAAAATCCACGTACGCAACTCTTCTCTAAAATGTTGTAAACGAATTTATGTGTGTTGGTGTCTTTGCGGACAACCTTAAAATGGCGGAAGTGGTGCCAATTTTTAAGTCAGGCGGTAACGGAAATCCTAATATCAGTGCTGAGAATACCACTGACTAAGATCAAAGCAAAGCTTTCGACTCAGTAGTACATCCTTACTACTGACAGATGGAATACGGGATAATGCGTTGAAACAAACAGAATCATAATTATCTGAATACAGTATTACTGAAAAGTGCCAATAATTCAGATAACTACAAGTCATTTATGCGTGAAATGACTAAAGTAACTGATCGGCTAACAAAAAACAAGATTTCACCTAATACTTCTAAAACAAAATTTATGCTATTCACAAACAACGATGTTAACCAGGATGCCTTTAAAATGAAGGTAAACGGTATCAGTGTTGACAGAGTTTTACGTTGCAAGCAACTTGGTGTACTCTTGGACGAGAAACTTAAAAGTGGAATGATCACTTTAAAGTACAAACGATCGCATTGTGCAATATCTAAATATGTCGGTGTAATGTGTTAAAGTTAAGCTATATGGAAGTTATCAAGCACTCGGATACTGTATCGTTCCTTAATCAATCCACGGGTTCAATACGGAACTGTGTGGGGAAGAGCAGGTTATGTCGTCTACGGCCAATATCCGTAATTCCAAATCGCGCGATGAGATGTTTGAACATTACTGAATGGAGAAGACTACTGTTACAAGCACTTGCAAAACGCAGAAAATTCTACAACTAGAAGATATTTACAGCCTTGAATTATCCAAGTTCATGTACAGATGCAGTATGTCGCAGGCAGCGGCCACATTTAACGATTTTTAAAACTTGCACATGTGTTCATCCGTACAATACTACACAAAACGAAACAGCAATTTGCGTTGCCCAAGGCACATTCAAACTCAAGGCTAAACGTTATTCAGTGCAAAAGAAACCGGGTCACAGACTCCTCTGAAGAATAAACCGTGGTTAGAACTTCGTGCAGCTAACTACAAAAGAATTGTATTACTCGGGCACTACGAGAAAAAATTGATCGGAGGTATTTCGTTTGTTTTTTCTCTATATTTATTTAACTTTTGCTTTTCCTTGTGCGTATTGACTAAGAGCATTATTTTTCAGTTTCGTTCACACGAAACAAATTTCCAGACATTTCCCAGACTTTTTCCACACCTAAACTTTTCCGAATGACATACCCAGGTCAAATACAGGCACCGTAATAGTTAATACAATGAAATTAAAATTACCGATATTGAATGAAATATTATTAAATTGCATGCCAAAAGATCTAGTTCGGAAAATGACCAAATTTTTTCCATACTTTTCCAGACTAAGTAGGAACCCTGCATATCACGTATTTATAGAACAGAACACGTATTCCCATGCGCAAATCATTGCATCGACTGAAAATCCATTTGCCATACGAATTATTGTTGACCTCGTTCGCAACCTATTTATTTTTGTGACACACATTGCAGAGCTCCACTAACGCACAACTGTTGTATCACAATCCCATTCCTCGTTATTACCTAAATTATCATAAATACCGAAGAACTGTTACCAATTTTTGAAGCAAAGTTCTGCCAATTTTTGTGGCCGTCTAAATTTGCATATGCATCATTTTTAGATATCTAACTGCATTGGCCGCATAAACCTTATACTCAGACCAACAGACTTCTATATATTTTTATTAACCAGCTGTACCCTCCCAACCACAACCAGCTTTGGCTTGGGGTGCACTGTCGGTAAACCTATTTTCAACGTTGTCAGGTTTTACGTAGATTTTATCACAAGAAAATCCAGTGATCTGCATCAGTGCTTGTTAGCGCCATCTTGTGCGTGCTTCTTTCGTTCTCTCTAGTTGTGTGCATTAGCCAACTTCATTAGTTGTGTGTATCAGCTAACTTCATTAGTATCCAAGAGAGAGAAAAAGCGAGACAAACTTCGAATTCTGATCCGGGCATCAACAGCTAAGAAAGAGAAACAACCTGCTTTGCTCAACGTCGTACGGCGGTACAAAGAAAAATAATTGAATAGACACTGGGCTTGTAATCCAGTAATTCGTCTTACTTGCTGACTGCCGTAGACAAAAGCAGTAGCTGCAACGTATTAGATCAACACGCGTAGGTGGGACAAACTTCCTTAAGTGGCCGTTTAGCAATTCAATGCGTAGCAGGCCAATTATGAACTGGCTACGGTACAATGCTGTAACTAAAGCAGCCTATTACCAGCGTGCACTACAATGCACGCTACGGTCGGTAGTGTTGCTTACCCAAGTAGTGCTACATAGGTTTGAAAAACGGCCACTAGGACTCGAAACAATCACTATTTGTTGGGGCTACGTGGCACCATGGATGCAATATATGCTGACACCACTTTCGATTGCAATATGCATGTTTGTTGCGTAGTTTTACATGAGAATATCTCACCAAGGTCACTACTACTCAGCGCAATTCGCAACAACGTATTCAGCATACCAGTGCACACGCACGGACAGTCACAGGACGATTGCTTATGAACTGTTTCGTGTTTATGGCGTATGTGCACTTTCATAAATATTCGAAAATCGCGATATTTTTGTCATATCAAAAGAGGAGCAAAAATGGTTGAAAAAGCAAGTGTGAAACAAAAATACGGTTCTTCGAAGATATTGAGCTTTTTGTGAGGTTCAAACCGAATTAGAGAAACTTCTGAAAGAGTCGTTCGATGACGACAGCCAGAATTTAACATGTTGTTTTTCAAAAATCCGCTACGTCCCAAAAGTTCGAAGCNTTGTGAGGAGGACTTAGTGAAGAGTTATTCTGGGGCTGGTGTAGAGGCATAGCGCTGAAAGCGTGAGTGAGAGGTGGTGAAACCTTTGCGCCTCGCTTGAAGTGTGGTGCAACAGCGTGGACTACAATTTTAATAGTCGAATTTGGAAGAACAAAAAATCAACCTCTTGGTGGTTTGCGAGTGTTGGTTTTCTCTTTNGTCAAAAACCTATATTACTTTTCCTCACAGATACATGAACAAATGGTGTCGTTACTCTTTTGTGTTGTTACGTGCACGNGCTGCAAACCAGGTCAGTTTGAACAGCACGCCTTGCTTTTTCCGAATGTGCTGCGGTGTGTTGCTTTTTTCAACACATGATCAATTCAAATTCGCGTCTGATTCAGACAACACGGGGGAAAAGATACAACACTGCTAGTGCTGACGCAAACAACGCCCGAAGCATTCAGCGCATGCGTGTTTCTATGCGAACGCGTGGATTAGATCACCCCAAGCCAAAACGTTAAGGAACTACGGACAGGACGAAAAAGGAAAGCAAGCAAGCACATATCCAAAGCAAATCAAATGAAATCCAAGCAACATGGCTTACCATATTCTAGCGGATTCCCGGTGGTCGAAAGAAAATAAAACAAAAGAGAGATTGGTTAAAATTGCGGCATGCACATTAATATGATTCAAGCATGGTAATAATAAAAAATGCAAGTCAATCACACCGGAAAAAATTAGGATGCAATCAATTCTGGTCTTTGTGAATTCGCTTAATAACAAACCATTGAGATCAATGCAGCGTAATTCGTAATTCTATGAATTACAACAGGGGTGCACAACTTGCGGCCGCCGATATAAATATATGCGGCCGTGCACGTGCAACCGTAGATTAATAAAAACTCTTTGTCTATGACTGTCTGTGCAGATACTTAGTAGAAAGACGGTCAAACAGATGTGTAGAAGCAGGCTTGCTCAGTGTTTGGAGGCAGAACAGAAGCAAAACAAAATAATAACTTGAACTCACTGACGGCCGTAATTCATAAAATAAACGAAATGCGGCAGGCAATAGCGAAAAGGTTGTGCAGCCCTGAATTACAAACAGAAAAAACAAATTTCATTAAGTTTCATAATGCACTTGGTAGCAATGCAGGCAACTGGTTCGTCAGTACTTGTGTAAAATAGTATTACAGCCGTCACAACAGCATCCAAGAACAGAACTAATTTAGCACCGACTATCACTACCTACCACCCATCTTCACGTATACACGAGCTATATTAAGCCACGTATCAACCTCGAGCAGCACTGCTACATTGTTTATGAAGAAAAAGTAGATCAAGCACAGACTTTGCTTCACTGCTGCTTAACAACAACGAAGACGCCTACGACTTGGAAATGGCCCAACGTTTTGCTTCTTGACACCGGTAGGTGGAGTGCAGTGCGTTTCCGCGTATTTGAGCTGATGGGAAGAAGTTCACTGTTGTTAGTGCGGCCAGGCGAGATTACAACGCTTAATCAACTGCCTCATAATATACAACCGCCATTACGTATAGCGTGACGAGCGAGTATTTTGGCGCCAGCAAACTTCAGAGCTCAGCTCTCGTGCAAGCGCCAACGAGCTCCAACGTCGTTTTACCGCAAAGAAACGAGAGTGAACAGATGTGGCTTGCGGAAGGTCATCGCAAACTGAAACTCGCGCGCTGCGACGCGCCGATGAAGTTCGGCGCTGTAACCCTTAACCGTACCCTCACGAGAAACCTGCTGCCATCAAATGAAAGGAACGTCACCCAAGTGTTAGGTGAGACCCTAATGCAGACGAGTGACTGTGGACGCAATTATCAAATTGTAAAAGTTCTCGCCACCGACTGTACATGACTAGTGCGAATTTACTCACAGAAAATTTTGTGTGGTCGCCCTTCAGGACGTGCTGAAGGTAAAGCTGCTTGATCTCCCTCTCCATGCGCGAGGGCAGTCCAGGGAACATCGTGCTGCCGCCGGACAGGACGATGTGTTTGTAAAATTCACTCCTGCGTGAAAGTGGCTTGGTTCAGAGAAAGCGCATTTAAATTCACACCGAGTCACGCGCTCGCTGAAAACGCAACAAACCAGGACACAGTAGATTGTTCGCAAAGTTGCCAGGTCATGTTTATTAAGGTCTGGATCGGGCAAAACTCTTGGGCAGTGTTTTTCAACCATTTTTGCTGCGGCGAAACCTTTCGCAAATGTTTACGTTGCTCATTGAACCCTATGCAATGATCCAAGTGTCGATATTGCTACAACCGCATAGAACGGTGGTTGCGAATTTCGTCCCAGGCAATTTCGGTCGGTTTTGGCGGAAGCCCGGTTGAGAAACCCTGCTCTAGGGAATGGCAACTTTTGAACAGAAATAACGACCGCTGCAAATGAAGCAGAAGGCCACATGCTCAGGTTTTGTTTAAAAAAAGTCTATGAACTTTAACAAAAGCGGCAGAACTAAGCGACTGCAAACCGGAGCACAGTGGGGAGAGTGGCTTTCTCAAGGTTTTCTTGCGACCACTTTCTTTTGTTATACGTCAAAAAGCAAACTTCAAACTTCAGATCTCAGCTCTGAATGTATTGGTCGGATTTTGAGTGCAAAACTACAAAAAGCTTGGCGCCCAGTGCCATAACAAGTAATATCCAGTTCTACAAGCAGCAAAGTTTTTCTGCGAACGATCTACTTCAAATCAAATCATGTCAAAGCAAACGGGCCCAACAAAAGATATTACAAGAGCTGTAGCTATGTTTTGAAACGCTGCACATGAAGAATTAGTAGATATCCACATCTGCAGTATGCACAGCTATATGTCAGTACAAGTAATTTCTACCTGATGTCGATGTCTGCTGCTTGAATTGTGTTGAACAAAAGCTCAGCAATTCCACAGGTTTCGATGTTGATAAGGTGGGGCTGGAAAAGCGCTTCGGGCGCCTCGAACCTTTCTCCTGCCACTTTAACCAATCTTCCGTCTGGAAGCTAGTAACGAAGATACGTTCGAAAATAATACCACGCCGGATATGACTAAACATTCTATTTAGATATATTACAAGGCTACAATGCTATTCAGCATAACACACGTTTGATCGGATATACTTGGGAAGGAGGATGTGGTCCCATGTGCACAGTAGAGCATCTTTCCAAAACAAATTTTTAAAAGAGATTTGCGACTTGATGACAAAACAGAGTTTGGCAGCAATCGTAAACACTAGAAATTGTCCACGGGCTATTTAACCATCGCAATTTCAAAGTACAGCACAAACAACTGTGAATGCCACAAGTGAAAAATACTTGTACATCGCACACGCCATCCAATCACGTCAGCCTCAAGAAACATTTGCAATGCAGTACATACGAGTGCACATAGAACAAAGCACAAACCGTTGATATCCGCAACGTAAATAATGAATCGAGCAACTAAGATCGGGAAGCCGCTCATCGTCCCTGCCATGACTCAAGCACAACTGCAACCAATGCTGAGCCAACTCAGCCTTCAATGACAAACGCGCTGATTTCCCACAAAACACCAGCAAAGTTCCCAGGGTAGACCTGAATAGGACTTCGGCAGAAACAGACCTGATGACTTATTTCGTTTTTAGTTGTTCGTCACTGAAGGCGACGAAAAATTGAAACACGTGGCGCTCATCCTGAAACGCAGCTTACACCAGAATATCATAGACACCTAAGTTAAGATACAAGGCATGGATTTCTCTTTCGAAGCAAAAGCTGCGTCTTTACGTCAGATTCTCGTCTCACGCAAGGAAGGGAATCTGTGATGGAACGCAACCCTTTACAGCCAGCGTCGTCGCATCACGACAACAGGTTGGCCATTACCAGCGTCGAAAAGTAAAAGATTAAGTTCGCTTTATTTCTATGGCGCTGAATTATCCTCGTGTGGATTGGGGTAGATAGCCATAAATTAGGTACTCGGCTAACGAATAATAACCGTGGTTTTGTTGTTTGGGGCTGGAAAGTGCTTGACAATGGAAGCAGATCGAACACACTATGAACCGAACTGAAAACGCTTGATCTCGATTTAACTCAATAACAATCCAAGACCAACTTAAACACAAAAATATTGAACTGGAAGCAAACGCAACTTTACAACCTAAGCGCTGACAAACTACATTGCAAATAAACTCGCCTTGTATGATTCAACAAGATACGTTGTTTCCGTGGCAAGCTTTTGTTCCTGCTCTGTGTCATACCTAAAAAACACAGAACAAGACTGTTGCGATAGTGGCATCCACATCGCACTAATAGTCGATTCGGATTGGCGCGTTAGCGGTGTCGGAAATAAATCCTTTTGCTGAATCGTAACTCGAGTCTTACAAAAGATAGCGCTCGGACCGTAGACACTTTGAAATCGTAATATTTTTTCTTGAAGTCTGTTTCACGTGAAACGAAAGCGGTTATTACTTCATGTGGCAACCGCAACTAACGCATACAGCATGATCAGGCCGCTGCCTCACATGAAAGTAGATAACGGTAACATGGCAAGTATGGTACAACGAAATACATCGTTCACGTGCCAATAGTCTATACCAGCGGTTCCGAAAGTCCGGCCCGCCAGCTTTTCTAGGAATGTTTAGTGTTTTTAACAATTTCGTGCAAATAAAATTACGTATGATGTAATTAACCAAAATGCTTTTGCTGTAATCGAGAATATTTCTCCCGCTTTAAGCCAAAACAAATCAAGCTTTCCGTTTTGGTCAAAAGCCCAACTATAAAGTTTGAGTTTACTGGCAATGTGTGAAATAGAAGTGGTTCACTTAGGACCGTGGCCATTTGTCTGTAATGTTATAATTTACCAACAACACAGACAATTGTTACGTTACAGCTGCTTTTACGTTAGATGTTACTGCGCACCAGCAACCTATGTTACATGTGCTTGGCGCCTAGACGGATGCAGACTCTACATTAGCTTGTACAAGTGCTGCGAAATTTTTAAATTGTAGTAAGCATTTGGAGTTTGAAGCGTAAGCGTTATCTAGGAATATACAAACGTGACTAATGTTATGCGTGTTGCTTTTTTTTCACTGCACAAAGTAGTTCGGCCCGCGGACGCTGATAAGATGGCGAATTTGGCCCAGAGTCCAAAAAGTTTGGGGGCGCTGGTCTACATTTTGCACAGACACTGCTAGGAAAAAACAAGGAATTGAAGTCTTCGTTTTGCACCTCTTGATTCAAAATCTGCTCTCATATTGTACTTGCAACTGGAAAGCACATTCATTTCACTTGTTTTTGATGTGAAAATAAAAAATGTTGGAAAAACAACTCTTACTCTCATGCTTGACCGCCTTTTTATGAAAATCTTTGCTAACTCACACAGAGAAATTCTAAACCCCAACGCGTTAAAAACATAATTTGATAGTGTGAGGTTTCTTTTCCCTGCAACCTGGAGAGTAACGAACAGAGAAGTGTAATAATTTCACTTTTTGTATGAAACTTTTTTTTGTTTTTTAGTTTCAGGTTCGCGATTTCCGCGACGTTTTCGGCAAAATGTTGTGGCTTTCAATTTTTTTGATGTGGGCAACAGCGACTTATCGACCAATCGACTACACACACAGCACGAAGTAAATGTTCTTGATTGCATGTAGTGACAAACCCAAAAAATATATAAAAACACTTAAATTTCTTTTGTGGTAGTGAACAGCAAAGGCTCGACTAAGAACAACGCGAGATGTCAAAAACACTTACGCGATGTAGCAAAGTTTTTCTTTCATCATGCGAACGGTTTCAAAATCCGCTGATTGATTGAACACGTATCCCCGTAGCAGTAATAGCTGAGGAGAGCAACAAAAGTTAATTTAAAAAAAAAAACGATAACCGAAGGAGAAATGGCACCATTAATTTCTAAGAAAAAATTACAATAACAAGAAAATATAGATTCAGCGTTTCCACACAATGCCAACAGGAAAATAAGCCAACAAACGGGGATACCTTGATCAGATACCGCGTTATGTCGCGCCCTGCTACGTCCAATCGCCGCGTGAGGTGCGGAAGTGAAAACCCTTCGTATACTGGGCAGATATGCGAGACACCATCGCCGATATCAACCACGATTCCAGTTAGCAAACCTGAAAACGTCATCAATACAACTAATTAAAAATACGAGCAACAATGTTGGCTGAACAGGCTCCGCAACTGGAGCTTCGTACGCCAACTAAAATTATTTGAAACCTGCAGAACTGACATCTTTACATCGTTCGTAACGCCCGACGGTAAGGTGCTTGCTTATCATATTTTGTTTCTCAAAAGGCAGTTCCAGTTTCACAACACACGCAAGTCATAACGTAACAGTGACGTAGCCGTTTTAAAGGTCTCACTCTTATTTCCTTGACGATAACATGACGAATCCGGAAATATGCCTTTTGTCGATGGGGCCGAGTCTGACGCTGTTCCCCTAAAGCTGCTAAACTGCGAGCCACTCAGTGGTGAATGGATCGATCTACCTGTCTGTCGATTGAAAGACAGACTCCACGATAGAGAGCTAACGTATAGCCACAAGTTTATCGCTAATTGCATATACAGTATATCAATGCGTTCTCTGCACCTGAATCCCATACAAGCCAAAGAATACAAGTACTGTAACGACAGCAAAAAGATGCTTAAATGGTTATTTCCATGCAAAACGCAAATCCCTATCCGACCACAACGTTGAATAAATACCGTCCAGAGCAACATTTGCGGTTTACTGACAAGTACACTTATTTGTACATTTACCTTGAGCATACAGTGTAAGAACAGCTTGTACTGCGATGTAACACCCATCAAACTGGTATTTCTCGAACATTCGCTGAACAAAAATAATGAGGCATCAATAGTAAGACACCAACGATAAAATCGTATTGAAAAAATTATCATGTCACAAAATCAAAATATTTTCGGTTTTATTTAGAGATCGACCGATAAGTTTTTTTTTGGGTCGATAGCGATGCTTTTTTTTCACTGCTGATAATAAGCCATGCCGATATTTTTGCATTACTCAAACCACAATCGAAAAAGACACTACTTCGCTGCGATGAGGAACCGTACAAAACATCGCATTCTGCGCAAACCTGAGTCACAAGAACAGTTAATCACCACAGCACGTACCCTGATTCGTTCGCAGGCTGCAATCACCTGCTTACATGGAAACGAATGTTGCGTCATAGAGCGGTTTATTGGGACTACTGCGCAGCGGTCTGCATATTACGCACTACTTGATGCATGTAGTGATTGCAGTCGGATAGCTGTGCGCCGTGAGGAACAGGACAGAGCATTTCAGTTAGTCAATCAAAGACGAAGTAGCAACTTGGGTTTCCGAACATTCCGTGCAGAACAATAGCGACAGAGTAACGGCTTTTATGAGCAAATACTGCCAATGCATATCGGCGGAACTCTGCCGATGCGATACATCGGCAGCATCGCCATATCGCTCGAGATACATGCGGTATATCGGCATGCCATCGGTCGAGCTCTAATTTCATTTCAATTTCAGTACAACAAAAACATTTTTGAAAAAAATGGGGAGTTTCCCACCAGTTATAAGATTGAAGTTAAGGTAGCACTGGTTTTAATGAGCGAGGTACAAAAACACGATGACATTACTGACATTCAGAAACATATTTCATTTTAGCAACGATTTTTTCCCTTCAG
>JGI24158J21664_10005664_pt1 | contig 16353 bp, 11 predicted proteins | sample Ectturendosymbi3_FD_21664 | JGI IMG/M metagenome (IMG submission 21664)
AGTTTCTTTTACTCTTCAGTTCGAGTAGTTTTAAAAAAATTTAAAATCCGCTGTTGAGAAACTTGAATGTGTTCAAATTTCACTTTTCCTATTAGAACTTGACCATTGAAATTTTGTAGTCCGGACAACGAAAACTGCGTTCTTTGCGGTTTACGCATATTGCATTTTCTCGTTAACCAAATTCTCAGTAGTGTTAAAGCATATTTGGCTACTGCTTCTGTTAACGCAGTAGTGCCGATAAGATATTGTGGTAATGTAGGAACAGGTTACTAGAAGCTTCGAGACCACTGCTGGCACGAGGCTGCGGTATTTTCCGCTTCTCCGACGTCATCGGCGTAGCTCTGGAAAGTTACCGCAAAAAAACTATTTAAGCGCGACTCGTTGCAGTGCACAACTGTTCTCGCGCTTTGCTGTGGCACGTGACTCAACACCTCAGGGGCATAGGTGGTGGTTTGTCAGTCCGTTCTGCACCTGCTGTAGGTACTGAGTAGGCATGCAAGATGAAAACATGGTTTCTGAGGTAAAACTAGCAGCCGCTGTGTGTCATTTTCACTTACAACAATAATGACGACACCTAATCGCCACCTCAAGTCGCATCTGTACAATTTTGGTATGGAATTGCGGTCCTTGGTTTAAGGTGCTTGATGGCATTATACTGAATGCCAAACGGAGTCAACGTCTGCCAGCTCGCTAATCACAAAATAGTTTCATCACAATTTGTTATCCCGTTCTTCAAAAAGGATCTTTGACGTCCACGGATGCTACAAACTTGACGGTGTTATTCTTCAGAACATTTTCGTAGCAGCCTGTTCGTCTGTCTGGGACCTAATTTTGTGCAGGTGGTTAGAATGTTGTGGCGGTTGCTTTGTTGAAACGTTCGTTTCTTATGACCGGAAGCGCTTGGATGCATTAAGTTTCGTGATTCCACACGCCGATGGTGTAATTTACCTTGGTCGGTTGCCACTGGTGACAATCGATCCGCATCACGTCTTCCCTGGTCTACATGTCGGTTCCACTTGGTGGTCACGTTTTGTATTTCTAAAGCGGTCCATTGTGTTACCACACCGTTCGCTCCAGTGAGCCCAGGTCACTGGCTAGCGTTTTGTCACGTTCCTTTAAGGCCAGGTGCCGCATTGTTCCGGCCGCGTGCACACGACCGGCCTTTATATTAATGCCTTGTCGTGTTTCGAGTTACGTACGTTGAGTTGGCGCTTCGTTTTGAAAGCTTGCACGATTGCCTGCAGAAATCGCTGCAAAAACTGGTGTTTGCAAGCATTTAGCAGTGTTTTGCTGGCTGTGACAGAGCGTGACCGCCAGATACACTCTGTTTTGCAGCAATTAAACACTGCAACGTAGTTGTAAAGCCGAGGTCTCAATCACGACCCCATCACTTTAATTTTTTAAGATATAAAAAACAGTGATTCAATAAAAACAGTGATTCAATAAAAGTCACGGTGGTCTTTCCACAACTATTTTCATCGTAATCAAACACATTGAGTGCAGCGCGAGTGTTGTCCTCAAACGCACGCAAGCCTCATGTATGTACCACAATGCGTTTTCTACGTTTCACCATCTCCTGGCCTGACTGTATCCATGAAAGAACATTACTGGCGTTATCTGGCCGAAAAATAAAATAGATGTTGTTTCCGCTTCTTACAAGACTGTACAAGGCGTGTCTCACTTTGTTTCAAAACCTCAAATGTAAGACACTTGTTAAATATGCCCTTCGTGTTTGGCTGTGAAGTGTACGGATTCAGGTAATCGCTTTGCATTAATTTTGCTGAATGCCAACCATCATGGACCCTTGCTGCAAGGATAGGCAATTCTGAATAATTTACTAATCCAAAATGCTGAATCCTTAATATCTGGATTCTGGAATGGAAACAATTCAATTCACAACAACAAAGAAGTCATCCCAAGGTTTTTTAAAGGAAAATGTTAGGTACGCGGTATGAACCTGTAGGGACCTGAAAAATTTCCGACTAAATTTCGTATAATTAAAGGTGTTTTGAGGCTCATCCATTAATACCATTTCATAATATTGATAGCAGTATCCGTTCAGATATTTCCCTTGGACCCGAATCGGGTCCCTAAAACACCTTAAAAACCCTTGATCAAGCCACAAGTAATGCTGTGTAATAAGGCTTTTGTAAAGGTCCGACCGGGATCGCAGCTTGGTTGCAGTAAGCCGGCACTGGGAAAAGATGTCTATTGAAGATGCTGACGTGGGGGTATGCGGAGATATTTTAAAGCCAAATGCTTTTGCAAAAGACAACTGTTCGGCTTTGTTGCGCCACCAACCTAGCGTGTCAGCATTGGTTGAACTTTTAACTTGAGATAGCTTGCAGTTTCTTTTTTCTTTCGGTTACTCATATAACACCAGTGCGAACGAGCGACAAAATACGAGGAAAGAAGGCGAGCACAATGCGGCATCGCGGTCGCTTTTTTTCTTCGTTTGTTGTCATCGCTCGCATTCCATTATGCTCGCCTTTTTTTGGTTCATTTTTTTTCACTCGCTCCCGCATTGCGTCTTCGTCGCTATGAGCAAAGCATGCATTACAATTGTTTGATTCATTAACTAATTCTATTGTCTGGTTTGAACTAGTATTTTGGATTCGGGTAGTTAACGATTAGAATCCTCCGGACCCGCTATTCTGAATTTCCTATGTCGATCTTAAAGTGCAATTTTTTTGGCTTGTTTGTGAAAAGGCAATGCGTTAGTTTGGTTATTGTGCTGGATTTGAAATGTTCCCTCATAGGCTGGTCAGCAGTGGTTTATTTAGGTGTGAAGTTCTTGTAAGTTATGGCCCGGCATAACAACTCCGCGTTTTACATGGTGAGAACTGTATATCTGTATGTATTTTTTGCAATTCTTTAGGGATTTTGGTAGATGTTTCTGACTAGTGAGGGATGGTTAAACTCAGAAATTTAAATGGGAATAACATACACATCCGAAAATCACGTTTTCAGGGGGGACTGCGGCCCAAATGAGACTAGGTCGGTTGTTTGGTAACTCCCTGCATTAACTCGGCAGTAAGGAGCTTTTCTACAAAAATTATTCACAGCATTCCTTACTATTTCTTGTTTCCGTTTAAAACGGCATTGATGTGTTAGCGTCCAGTCAAATTCGTGTATGCTTTTATTCTTTTTTGGATGTGCGTGTGATAACTAACTCCACTAGTTTGGTACGAGTTACATCATAAATCCTCACAGAATCGGTTTGCTGCAATACGCAGCCAAGGTTTTGCAGGTAATAATCGCATCAATCGTGGACACCTTACAGATTACCGGCAACATTCTGAAAGAGCGTAGCTGGCGTGTACAAGGTCTCGACGATTCATTCGTCACCTGTAATAAGACGATTGGTTAAATTCATTAGCTGGTTGAAACTGATCCTTGGCATTCTAGTGTGTTTTCGTCAAAAGTGTTTTTCGTGTGACTATGCCGAAAATTTGTAGTTCATTCCAGTGATTTTTAGCTTACTTTCTGATAGAGTTAGCAGGTGGGGGATTGCCGTAGCCCAAACCTGTGGGTCATCTTTCTCATTTTGAAGGGCGTAGCCTTTCTTCCCACTTTGATGCCATTGTTATCATGTCATTTGTCATGCCCAATGAGAAGTTTGAGCGGATAACCTTTTCTTGGAGTCGGTTCAAGATGCTGAGCTTTTACTCTATCCTTCGGTTGAGATGCCTCAGTCTTATGGCTTCCCCAAATAGGATTGACTTAAATGTCGTCTTTGGGTGGTGTGATTTCCCGTTAATGAACTGTCTTCCCTCCGCTGTAGGTTTTAAGAAGTCTTTAGTGGCAAACTCAATCATCTTCAGTGGTTGTGCAGTGAATAACATTTAGGATACCACTTCACTCGTTTATTCGGCTGTGAAAGCTTGGTGAAACGTTAGTTCGAAGCCACTGTTAGTAAAGGCTGAGGCTAGAGCTTGTGAATACGTGCATTTGACATATATGATGCAGCTATCCAAATTAGTCATCGATAAATCTGCGGAAAAAAGTTCAGCCTCACGTAACACATCAGCAATCGGGCGCAGGATGTAATGCACAACAATGTTGGCCAATGAGACAGAGTGGTTATCACCGGTTATAATTATGTTTTTTTATGTGATTGGGTGCCAACATTGTTTAAAGGCACATTTTTTCAGTTCGACAATGATTTTACGGGTCTTGGTGTTGAAGGTGTAATCCTTCTCCAATGCACATTTTAGGGCTTTTGTTACAGTGTCTCTGCACAAGCTTGGCTAAAGCGCCTAACGACGGCGTTGTTTGTCTGTTGCATTGCTCGACATTTGTCGTCAGTTTTTTATTCCAATGAAAGCAATTATTTGGGAAAGACATTTTCTAGTTTTTTTTATTTGTCGCAGCTTGTGTTCTGATTTTGGTGAGTAGTCGGTTAGGATATTCAGATTGCTGAGCTTGTGTTGTAATTTATTCATTTTGGTCTTGAGTTTGTTTGCTTCGTCTGTTCTTACTTCAGCTTTTCAGCGTTTCACCTGTGAGCATTGCTTGCAGATTGTAGGACTGAATATACGTATTGTTACATTAAATCGATTTCCTATTTGAAATATTTGCTGATGTATTCAAACCCCTCACGTTTCTGGAGATTAGTTACCTGAATAGAGATATGTACAAGTTTGAATCATCGCACAAAGATAATCATCGCACAAAGATAAAAGCAGAGCCCATTCGGCTGTTTTCTCGAAAGCTTACAGCAAATCTATAGCATTTTTAATGATATTTACAGTTTCATATTTGTAAATTTCTTTAATTTAACGAATATGAGCTGAACGATGTATTTCTTCAGTAGGGCTACGTTCACTACTTTCGTTTTTGCTAAGGTATCGTAATGCTTTATTATTTAGTTTGTTACATAACTTAACATCAAAGAAAAGATAAAAGCGATTTTCTTCGTGTTTCCATCAATGTTTTGCAAGATGCGTGATGTCTGCCTTTTTAAGTTCACGCCGTTTTTTTAAAGTTCGCCGTTTTTTTACCGACTTGGCTAAGAGTCTAAAGGTGATAAGATAGGCGACTTACGGTAGCAGAGTATGCTGCCGGTATAACATCATTCAGATATATGTGTGATAACATAACATGATCACGCGAGCTGCGATGTGCTTTCAAATAACCTGCTTTTTGTGAGTCTTCATTGCTGGGATGAAGTGCACCAACTGTGACTAAATCAACAGTAGAAGCAAACAAATCATTCTTGTCTTTCAACAAAAGGTTGAGCAGGATAGACGTAACTGCATTTGCTTGTACCTATGCATGCGTTTAGTTACATTCTTCGCTGTAGTCAGCCTGCTGAAAAGCAACGTTGTGGCGTGCGTGGATATTCCTGTCAGTGATGTTTTCAGCTATTAGGTTTGGTCGTTGTCTGGCTGGCAGTGTTTCCAGAAAATTTTGGCCGTTCGACCTTCACCAATTGCGCAAGAGTCATTTAGTTCGCGCTTAGAATAAGATGCGTGCATGATGCCAGGTGTTGGAATGCGACTTTGTTCACAAAAATACGGCAAGAATTCTTGACATTGAAAACGCTTTAAATCCGTCACGTCCTGCACAAGGATGACAATCAGCGATGAGTTAATAGCCGTGAACAATGCAGTGCTTGGCTCAGGCTTCTCACGTCGCCGGGTTCATCGATCTATTTCGGTTCTTCACTGCAATGTAAATTTAGCGTGCCTTTGCCTACATAAGCCCACTGCAGTGTTGATGCCCGGTTTGACATTGAACGCCGTGACGTGTGCGGCACTACTAGCTCCAGCTGCCACAGTCGATCGCTAACACTAGTGTTGCGCAGCTGTGGCATTGCATTCTGTGGGATCATGTTTTCACCGTTGTTTTATCGTCAAATAGCCGTGTTGTAATAGGCTTAATCGCCCCTTCCGTTGGCTTTATGGAGTCAGAATGTAAATAACCACTGCATCAACATCCATTCCCATAGAGTGCATGCCAGGAATTCCTGCAATATTTGTAGGCTCTGCACCAAAGACTTTCGTAGTGATTTGGTGACTGCAGTGACTGGTGGTATTTATCCGAATTTGTGAGCTGTTTCAGGGCTTTCAGAATTAATCATTTCCTTCACTTTAAATGTTCCGAAACTTAATTCTGGACGACAATTGACTTCAAGACATCCCTTATGTAACTCACGGTTACTTGCTGGCACAGTAATTCTTCAAGAGTACCCCTTTTGCTGATACCCAAATACTATGACTTCGTTCAAAGCCGCCCGGAGAGAAGTTAACCTGTATTAAGCCTAAGCTATCCTTTGCAGTCCAAGCTTTTTTTAATTGTTGAATTGCAACCTCAGTTTTGCCCGCTTAGTCCAGAGGTAATCAATGATGAAAAAATGGCGTTGTCTTTTGCGTTCGTAACCAATTATTTTTGATGAGGTAACTAGGATTGAGGAATAAATAAAAATTTTGTTTATCCCCTGTAATTAATGTCTAGTTGCACATGCCGCGCTGCAATGTTGATTGACCAAAATTTATGAAAATTGTGCTGCTGTATTTGCCAGTTATTGAGCTTATTGCACACGTAAACTGGTTTTCTTACACGTGTGTAATTGCTTCAAGAAGTAGAGCCTGGTCTAATTATGTAGTTTATTCCAATGGCGGAAAACCAACAAGTAACTCTTTTTGCTGATTAGCTCGTTAGAACCGGCTCGTTGTGGAAAAACTTTTTCCTCATTTCAGTTGAGTGGCGTTGCAATCACTCTGTGATGGTCACAACTACAGAGGTTGATCTGGTTTGAATCCACTAGGCTTAGAGGTCATCGTTAAGTGAGCTGGTGAGCTGGTAACAGAGCGTGTTTACTTTTCGGGTACACGTCTAATCACGCATCGATACAAGTTTCCGAGATGTTTTATGCTTGTACGCGACGACCTTCAACCAGCGCTGTGTCCTTCACTTCGTGATCAAGGTGTGCTGGTACTGGTTGCTGAGTTGCTCGTCTCCCTCCTTATTCCTTCTGATTCACGTGATATTTATATATACATAGCCTATATATGTACTGTATTTGGCAGTTTACCTCAAGTCATTCTTACAGTGATTCCTAGGGCGTTTATCTCCTGCATTGTTTCGCTAATTGTAAGGCCATTTGGCTTTAGACAGCTCAACAATTAATATTTCGCCAATTGATGGCTTCTTTTTTATTTGTTTTCATCCTTTCATTCCAAACTTCTATGCTTCCGTAAATTCGTACACTAAAACATTGAGAACGTGGTGCACTTGCGTACTGAGGTTTTGGCTGCTACCTACGTTCATTGACGTCGTGCGTTGACGCTTGCGACCAATCGGTTTCAAGGTGCTGTTGAGCGGATATTTGTTCATAATAAAGACCCTTAAAATTTTTGTATATAAAAAGCGTTCATCTTATTGTGTACACGAAGTTCTGATCAGCTAATAAAACGTTCTTCCCGCTGTTCTCCCACAGCCGGTAATTGCACTCACAACATACCTTCGTGAGAAGTTTTGGAAAATACTACGCTTGGTGGTAAACCAATTCGGTTCGTGTGCACGGTATGTGTTGCTTACCGAGCTTCATCGGCGATCACCTTTTCGCTTTCTGTTCTTGCAGAAGGGCTGATGATGTTTGGAGATTTCATTCTGGTGCTCGGCTTTAATATGGTTGCATCGCGTTTGTCGTGAGATCTGATTGCCCGTGAGGATTCGGCATTGCCGCTCACTTTGTTTCGTGTGATTACAAAAGTACGCTTTGGTCGTTGGTCGGTGCATTGATCGAAATTCCGAACTTATTGATCGTAGCGTAATTGCGTTTCCCAGATACGGCCTAGTGACGTTTCTGCGTAATATTCTAAGGGTGTAGGTTGCTTCGATTTCCCGACGGTATTTGCTTGGCATGCACTTTGATTGGTCACTGTCCGGGAAGGTAGTTGTGGGTTTCAGTCATGGCAGGCAAGAGACAGGTAATGCAGTATCAGGTGATTAGGTCGCAAGTTGATCTTGACAATTTAGCTTGGAGAATGTCGTAGATTCTAAACTTAGTTTGTTGCCTGTGAAATTATTTCGTGATCGAAAACTTGTGCGTGCAGCAACGAAAAGGAGCATTGGCTTTGCTTATCAAACATCTTGAGTTATGCCACGTGGGTGTGCTCTGGCAGGCCTTTTTTAGGTTCCATTCCCGTGCTTGGAAAGCAACCTAGTTGTGCCTTACAAGAAGTAGACACAGGGCGCGAAAATCCAGCTTTTTAAGAGCCTTGCGTTGTGTCAATTTTGCGAGACACGAAGTAAGTACTTGCTGTGTATTGGTACAAGTTGAATTGGTTCTTAGAAACTGCTTGTTGCGTTTGGTAAACCAGATAGTTTTTACGGAAGCTACTTGCGAATGACATGAATGACCCGGAAAATGGTGCTGTTTCACGATTGGTCAAACNGGACCATAAGTTCGCTTACCAGCAAAATCATGAGATATCATCAATATTTTGACTACTAATTAGTAGATGCTGATGAGTCCGTTATTATATTTCTCGCAAAAAAATGAAATATTTTAATTGAACGCTTTCTTGCGGCTCGAAGCTGAGTCAAGTCAATGCCGCTTGTATATCTAAAAAGCACTTCTATGCCTTCCCAAACAAGAAGTATTATAACCTGGCCACTGCTAACTGCGGAAGCTGCGTTCCCGCGGAATGTGAACATCATTCACTGATAACTTAAATGGATTCCCAGATGTTGAGCAGCGATAAGATTGGTTTTGCTCGCACCAGTGGCCTTGGGCGCGTTGCTTTGGTTGGCCTGGGAGAACCGGTAGTTTCCCATACCGAAAAAGTCATTTTGGCTGCCACAGTTTTCAAGTATCAAGAAAACAACAAATGCAGTTCGTCTTTGTCAAAAGTGTTCTCTGTTTTTGAAGTTGTTTCATGAGTGGCATAATGCCTTACTTCAGTTTTTCTGTTGTCCGAATTAAGTCTTACAAATATGAGACGGTTTTGTTAGCCTTCAGCCACTTAAAAATAAGATTTGCTTTTCACTTAACATTTGCTTTTCATGTAACCAGCAAAATCCTTCCTATTTAATGCAACTGCAACTACTGCTATGACGACCATGGCCATTGCCAGCAACATACTAGTTTAATTTGGTGTACTGTAGTCCGTTTGCACCATGTAAATATTTTGTTTTAAAATCATTGCAAATACATTTTTCACAAATTTTGTATTAATTTTTTCAAAAACTGAATTTTTTTCACATTGTTTTACTTTTATCTGAAAAATTTCTCAATACTTTTATAAGAAAATTTAATGACAAATATTTTTCGTTACTGGGCCAACTCTGCCAATGGAATGTTCCCATTGGAAGGTTGCAAAAACATATTGCATGTTCGTTTTTCACGATTTTTTTTGTTCATGTTTGGGTAAACAAGTCAAGTAATATCTGAGTACTTAACAACTGTGCTTTAGATGTTTATTTCAATAAATCTTTCCGTAAATACTCACCAGAGNTCCAAGTCCTTAAAGCGCAGTGAATGAGAAACGGGTTGGGGCTCATCCCTAGACGCCTCTTGAAGCATTGCCTATCTGATGTAATTTCTTGGTTTTCTTACAAACTGTAGTAAACCAATTCCAAGCATCATAAGCTACTATCAAGTACTGGAATATGGCAAGCAAACCTTATAGTCATGTCAACTAGGTAGCCTATCTAATTCTAGGAACATCCATCATATAGCCCTACGTAACTGTACAAAATCTGCTACAAGCGTTATAACTTCCCCTACTGCCTGTGGTCGAGTATTCCACGTTGCACCTGTGGCATGTGTGAAATGCAAATCCACCTTACAAAAGATTTAAGTTCCCGCCGTGTGCCATACAATTTCGGCGCACTGAACAACAGCCGTAATTTGAAATCGACTTCAACAAAAAACGCATTTAACTTTATTGATAGAAGAAACAATGTTAGCGATGATTTATTAGATGAAGTGGTTTATTCGTTTAAAACATGGTTTATTCGCAAACTGAGGGAAGCGCTTAATTGGCCGATTTCAGCTCGTTGATGAAGTGGGCTCAGTAACGAAAGAAGTTTTTCTTCATGTAATTTAATGAAAAAATCACAGTGCAAGTTTTTTTGGCAAAAAAAACTGTTGATCACATATTTCAAGTAATTTAAAAAAAATTTGCATGGGGCAAACGGGCCGCCATATTGGTGTGCCATGTGATCAGGGGTTCCTGCCACTGTCGCTGCAAATCATATGAAACTCTCAAAATACGTTACTCCCTGTAGTGTTATCAGGCTGAAAGAATGGAACAAGCGCGTTAAAAGGGTTTCCTTCCGCGTTCGAAGAAGTGTGTGGTTTTAAGGCGGTGTGGGTTTACTCTGATTTAATTGTTCAAATCGAGCTGAATGGAATTTGCTACTGCAGTCAACGTTGCAGATCGTTACAGCATTTCAGATGCAACGCGTTGGTTAATTACAGTGGTTGTATGCATTCTTAGTAACACATTTTGTACGTGCTTAATGTTTTGTAGCATACTATGGTTACTTCCAATAGAGTGATATTTTACACTTTTGGAATGTTCGACACAATATAATTAAGGCATTATTGTTCAAGAAATGTCGAATTTTGAAGTGATTAGCATCTGGCTTCAAGAAATATTTCACGGTGGATGTATTTTGTTGGGAAAGTGTTTACAATAGTATAAATTTTCTATACTGGGTGATACTAGCCGAACGCATAAAATTTTTCTTAAATCTTGCAAATGTTCAGCAATTCCAAGATTTTTACTGGACTTCAAGCATCAATCTGTATAATATCAGTTGGTCGCTTTGCAGAAATTTACTGCAAATGGGCTCTGTGGCGTTGTAGGCATACGTCGCGGAAAATGTCGATAACACACGCATACCTCTTTGGGGAATTTCCTTTATTTTTGCTGTGATTGCTGCTTTCAGTTCACCACTCGTTTGAGGGTTGTTGTGGTGCAACGTGTACATTATCCTTGACAGATCCCCATAGATGAAAACCCAAGGGTTAAGTCGGTGAATGCGGTGTCCACTCAAACGTCGCGCTTCTTGTTGATCCGTCTCAGCCAGGATGTCTGAATGTTTGCTGGGGCTCGACTTGCCGAAACCACTGTTCACCTCTGTCTATCCCTCAGCCACGTCTGTGATGCCAAAAACTTCCATCACTGCCACACGACACGCTTCAAAAACTCTCGATAGATTCCTAGCTCTTGACTGCGTTGTCGAAGTGAACACCAGTGTTATTTTCTGTCCTAGCACTCCCCCCCCGACAAAATAAAGTGTCCCTCAGATCTTCAAGTCAGATTTTGCTAACTCCAGTGTTATCTGAACTCCGAACCCAGCCGAAATTCTGCTTATTTGACTGAGGATCCCAAGACGAACTTCCGAAATTTTGCTTGTTGAACATTGGAAGATTCGTTGGCTAAATAGGATTCCACGTAGAATGTTTTTTTCTCAGACAGGTTGGGAAGATTGTTGTTCCATTATTACATACACAAACTCTATTGCGAGCGCTAAAAGGAAATTAAAGTTGACAGTTTTAATTCAATGTGGGTGTGTTTTGTATTTGAGACACCCTGTAAGTCATTGCAGTTCTGGCTCCACACCTTTCGACATCAGTGCCAGCAGGCAGTCGCTGGATCAAAATATTTTTATGTTAAGTGAATACGATAATGGTACATTCTTTCCAGCGATTCCTTTGTCAAGTGCACATGCCCCATGTGGCCTACAAATTCTGTCATAAGTCACGCAATTCCCTTAGGAGCGAGAAAGTGTCTTGGCAAGTTTAAGTTGCCATTCTGGTATGTAAAGAGTGGAAACCTTAAAAGCAGCTGCTAAAACGATATTTGTAGCTGTTTTGAAGGCGGACAAGAAGTTATTCTGTTGCGCGAGCCCTGCTATGGTACATTAAATATGCAAGATCAATTCTCGCGTTTGAGTTTGATTCACAGACTCAACGGATTGCACTGCTTTGCTGAAAACTAAAAACCAAAATACTTACAGATGTTTTTTTGACTGAACATTTGTTTCCTGAACTTGCGTACCTAGTTAGGGATATGTGAACTATTTTTGAACTTGAACTTCTAACCCTAACACCTTGTCTCTTGTCTCCTGTGCGGGGAATAGGATGAGTGACAGTGTTAAGCCTTCGACTGATAATGCCACCGGTAAGTGTTCAGTATTGACCTCGCACGTTGTGCACCAACGATGCAAAGACTTCAGTACTCTTCAGGCACGTCGGATTTAGTGTAAATGAATTCGCGTCACGGGTGATGAAGTGTTTCAGTTACTTAGTGTATTACGTTGTTTTCCAATTAATGTGGTATTCAGTATCGGGCAAGTTATTTTGATTCCAATGCGCGCATGGCCGATTTCTAAACAGAATGCGCGTGTGCATTCATTTCTACACAAACCGCAATCACGCAAGGTCAAACTAGTTTCAAGGTTGATACCTGGAAAAAGAATGCGCGTGTTCAGTGTTTACGGGCTTTTGATAGCAAGATCTGTTCTTTGTGAGGGGGTTGGTTGTGGCTGAGGAGTGCGTTGATACGTATTTTCGGTTACTGTTGGCAATTAGTTGTCAAGGGCGATTTATATCCTGCACTGCACAGTCGCGAATAACTTGATTTTAACCGACTTGATCGTCTCAACTGCTGGGTTTAATGTCTGTCTTATTTTCCACATTTAAAATAATTATCTGGAGGTTTTATTGCTCATGTAGTCCTTCTATGTTCATCATGATCAATAGTTTAGCACTTTAGCACGAATAAAAACCCATTCGAGGCTGCTTTAAATGGGCTTCGGTTATGGCACTAGCAGTTTGTGCGCGCTGACAACCTTGCTAGCAACCTGGACATCACTGAGTCTAACGCGAAAGGTCGCTTCTTTTTCGTGAATTATATATGGGTGAATAGGTTTTTGTATTGATCAGACCTGCCCGCAAAAGGAACGCCAGTGCGTTGCTTCAGCGTCGTGCAGTTCCCTGCGCGCAAAGCTTCAAACTGCAGCGTCGAGTTGAGGTGTTTGGCGCTTGCAGTATCCAGCAAAAGTTGAGATTAAGCGTAGGGTCTTCATTTTGCAGTAGCACAGAACATTATTGCCCTCTGTTTGTTTTTTGCTGCATAGTTTTGCGTTGTGGACTGCGTCTAAATTTATTTCATGTGTCAGAGACTTCAAAAAAAAACTGTTAAACTCAGTCCCACTGAGCAGACAACCTACTCGACGCAATGGTATTATACGCTTGAGCAATGGTTTATCATTGCNAGTTAACATGATGTCCCTTTGGAGGGTTAGTGCAGAAAGCAGGAAAAAAGGACAAACGAGTGCTAAACAAACAAAATGTTAAAATAGATTCGGGCTGCCGGCACGCATTACTACTTCCGCGAAGTGACAAAAAGGCAGTTTCTTGCAGTATCCAGGTGAAATCGTCAATTCCACGTGAAATCATCAAATTCTGATGATTTTATCAGGTGGTTGCAGAGCAGTATGTGACAGCCGAAGAGTAAGTGGCTCATAATCAAAAGTAAGAACAGGGTAAAGCCTCTTGAAAGTTAAAAAAGAGCTGCACGCAAATGATCGCACTGATTTACACAGCTTCACTGAAGTGCCCTGTGCCGTCACATACCGTCTGCTGAAATGTCATTCTGAACCATCCTTAACAAGCCTGCTGCTGAACATCAGTTGCCCGCCTCACATACGCCGTGGCAAGTCTGCAGCGTAACTGGATGTGATTATCCTATATCCACGTTATAGTAACAAACCGTTCTAAATTAGTAAACACGGCAGTGTTAAACTTGCCTTCAGTTTTTTTCCTTTCCGACTATTCCAAATCGAACTGGGGTTTTGCTTTGGATGACGGCAAAAATATAAAAGCGTACCGCAGCATGTGGGAGATGACGTACCGCACAATTCAAATCATTCTCTTTGAACGATTTACTATGGGGTTTTTGTTTGGAATGGTAGGGTAATTGCCAAAATCTGTTTTTAAGTCATGAATCAACTGAGTAATACTAGCAAGCTTGATCACTTACCTAAAACAACCTGAAACAGCAAGGCGAATAGATACCATACCATTCACACCGAACACCTTCATTTGCGTTCACTTGATGTGCATTTTAATTTTCCATACGTTTGGCGGCATCAACTGGGTAACGGAAGGGTCGGACATATTTAGTGCAACCATTTTGACGGTGTGGAATGTGGTCAGTCAAGTGGTTGCGTTATTTGGCATACCAGCATTTTCGTGCACCGATATCTTATTAACTCCTTGCAGTGATTGCACTAGGTTAGGTTGGAAGGATTTGATTGGAAGTCGTGCTTGCAGTTCGGCAAACCATGGCTGAATTAGGGTAAACCAATGGCTTTTAACCTTTTTTAGTGATCACACATGAGTACTTATTCTTCTCGATTGTCTTCTCGAAGGACTTCCAATCCAGAAATACTTATAAAATTAAGACTTAAGGGGATGTGGAGGTCTGTATTCGAAATCAGCGACTTGAATTCATTCATCCTCTTTACATAATTATTATTTTTGCTGATGCCAAGATGTTAAGGAGTGTCGTGTTGAGACTGTAGATCGAGGACCCCGAATTGGAAACCATTGGGGTAAAACAGGTAAAGGCTGGACTTGGATACTGAAAAGAAAGTATCATTATTTTTGGCATAACAGAAAGATATTAGTCCTCGTCTTCTGTTTTCCAAACATGGAGTATAGCTTCTAGTTTGATTTCGAATACTGCTGCTTGCNNGGTTCTGAGTTTGCCAATGTTCGTGATTTGCATGNCATGTTAAAAAAAACGGAAAGGTGGTGGTGAGGTTCATGGTTGTGTCGCACCGAAATGCTGAAGGTGAGTGCAGCCAGATTGACATATCGCCAAAATACTGCCGCCTTCCTGTGGTGAAGGGGCTGTGTCTTGCTGACTTGTTGGTAATGGCCCTTCAACTTTCTGACGATGTAGAGCGCATGAGTGCACAACGCCAAGGCAATTCCAGGAATGTTCGCAACTGTTTCGTCAGGCACGAAAGTAAAATGCTGCAGGTGGCGCCAAGCTTTATGTGGTACAGTTTGTAAGGTCAAACGAAGGCATTTGAACTTAATTGTGGGCTGTTTTAGATGGCACCAGTAATTCTCACCGTATTGCGCAACCATTTTAAAGGTAGAGAATGAAAGCAGAAAACGCCGCTAGTTCTGTCTCACTTAAAGCATGCACAGTTAACGTGTCTGCACCAGCAGCTTGTGAATTATGTTCTGCCATTCCGGATAAAACCGCCTGTGATCAGCGTGAGTTAGGCAGTCGGTAAATAGTGAACTCCATCAAATTAGCAGAACCTGCTTCAACCTATTCATCACCAATCACGCATTTTAGCCATTCTCTCCTGAAACCTTCCGAACTTCGGTTTGTCACGATTTTCACACGCTCTCCAGTTTTACAATCTAGAGCAGTGGTTTTCAACGTGGGGGTCGTTTGCCTTTTTTCTAGGGGTCGCCAGAGCTTCTGATAAAAATATTCATATTTACTTCTATATTCTCTATTTTTTTTGTGTAATCACTTTTTGTCGTTGCCAAAGTAAATAGGATCACCTGGCAAATGATAGCCTACTTTTTCATTGAAAATTGTTTTAAGTGTGATTTTGATCATTACAAAGATTACAAAGTTTTAAAGTGTGATTATGACCATTGCACTGCTGTTGCGTTTGGCAACGCACGAATAATCTTGTGACGTAAGAATGTGCTGTGTTTATCAATTAAATATCTGAATGCGGCAGCTAACTTGGCAGTTATTCTAGTGTTCAATTAGTAGTGTTGTCGAGTGATTTGTATACGGCACGGGTCTCTCTCACTGATGCTGCCATATGCGTAAATATAAATGAGTCTTTGTTCAACAGTGATATCGTACGTTATTTTTAGTCATTGTGATTTTCTATTGTGCAAACACAACTGCATTTAATATACCTGACTGGTAATTTTCGGAAGGAGGTCATTAGGTTAAACCGGGTTGCTAAATGGGTCGCTGCATGAAAAAAGTTAAAAGCCACTGATCTAGAGTATAGACTTAAATCTTATTGTCAAAATTGATTCGATTTCTTTCACCCATTCATATTTTAATACGGTGATATGCGATCTTTCCGTTGGCATTTTCTTTTAAAATGCTTATCCAGAAAAAGTAAGTTAGTTCGTAAATTTCGAGGCAATGTGCAAGGATATTCTGACTTGCAAGCTAATGGCTCCAGAGCTCATCAAGAACATTGTTTTGTCCCTTGCGGTAGTTATAGTGCGCTTTTTATCAGAACACGCCCCGCATGATATACTATCACTCGATTCAGCACGTGTGTTAGTATCCCTTTCTCATCACTTGAATCGAATCGATTTTTACA
>JGI24158J21664_10005666_pt1 | contig 16350 bp, 7 predicted proteins | sample Ectturendosymbi3_FD_21664 | JGI IMG/M metagenome (IMG submission 21664)
ACGACTTCGATGACGCAACGCAATGTTTTAAAAGCGACGGTTCCGGATCGTACGGTCTGACTCCCTAAACCTGCCTGTGTTATCGCTGCTGTGCGCTAGAGCAAGGCACTTAAAGATGCGCACTTAAAGGAGCCAATCAATGTGCACGTCCGCGCTGTCCGCTTCTAAAACTCCTGTTAGTCATAACATCTATCATCTTAACACTGCACCTCTACCCAGCCCAAACTCGAAAACGAACAAAGAAGGAGTTACCGAATTCTTATATCAAGCTGTTGAACTACCAACATCCGATTGCTCGATTCTTACAGTAAACGAGGGCTTGGTCCAGATCAAAGTCACTATAACTAATCACGACTTTGGTCCAGATTACAAACTACACTAGTCCAAATTACACAGATCACCCCCAAGTGAATATACACTGTATTGAAAATTTTTTCACCGTTCACGATTTTTGAGCAACTTGTGCTTGTCCTGAAAAAACAGTTGCCCTGAAATTTTTCACTGTATTGAACATACTTTTTACATTCAAGATTTTTAACAACTTGCGCTTGCCCTGAAAAAACAGAGTTGCCTTGAAATTTTTCACTGTATTGAATATACTTTTCACCATTGAGGATTTTTAACAACTTGCGCTTGCCCTGAAAAACAGAGTTGCCATAAATTCAATGTATGACATGTATTTTTTACATTCAGGATTTTTGAGCAACTTGCACTTGCCCTGAAAAACAGTGTGCCTTGAAATTTTTCACTGTATTGAATATACTTTTTACATTCAGGATTTTTGAGCAACTTGCGCTTGCCCTGAAGACAGAGTTGCCCTGGAATTTTTCACTGTATTCAACTATTTTTTATCATTCAAGATTTTTGAGCAACTTGCGCTTGCCCTGAAAACAGAGTTTGCCCTGAAATTTTTCAAGCCCGGGGGGGCGGCTGCCCCCCTTGATCCCCCGCCTCGTACGCCTATGCTTACGATGGTTTTTAGAATCGTTGCGCAATAAACAATAATTCTGGTCACCGAAACAATTGTTTTCAACCTTTGTAAAACTCATCTGAGCGAAAATGCAAAATCAACAAAACGTTTTGGCTTGATATGAACTTCTAATCGATTTGCTATTTACTACGATATGAGAAAGGTCGCAAGTAGGAAATAATTTTTATTTTTTTGTATAAAGAACCATCGTACACGAAAACTAAAGTAAAAAACAACTAAGAATAATCACAACTCTGTAAAGAAGTCATCTCAGTCCTTAAAGCTGTTCACAAATCATCAAATTTGGTTTTCAAAGTTTGTCTCTTGGTAATTTAGTTATTTTGAAATTTTCGTTGACTCTTCCCTGCGAACCTCTCATTTTTTTCGAGTTTTGTAGTTTCACTAAATTAAGGGGGAAAGAATGAAAAACAAATAAGAAATTAATATTCCTTTCTGCAAGGCCGGCCTCAAGCCGATGCAACCAATGCAGCTGCATTGGGTCCCGCGCCTCTGGGGACCCGCGCCATGGTGTTTAGGTAGTTTATTCATTTTGCCAGATACACCTTGCGCTTGAGAATTCAGTAGAAACGCCATATAAATTTCATTGTTAACAAAGAACGCCCTCGTCAGAACTAGCACATTTCGTCTCGAACGTTGGCAAACGTTCTCAGTTCTCGTGTTAGTGCTGTACTGCATAGTTGCGCTCTACCACGATCCTAACACGGTTGACTGAAAACGATGACGTCATAAAATCACTGCTCAGAGGGGCCCCGCGCATAAGTCTTGCATTGGCCCCGCGCCCAGGTCTTGCACTGGGCCCCGCATCTGCTAGGGCCGGCCCTGCCTTTCTGTATCTACCAAGCAAAAGAGTTTGAGTGTTTGGTAATGCATACCCTGTAACTACAGCTCCGTGGCTAAACGTTTTTTTCTGTCTGAAAGGTTTAAGAACTTCATTCAGCAACAGCTACAACAATTTCTACAGTGAACATCTTATTCGATTAAATTAGAAATGTGTTAAAGAAACTGAAATAAATCAAGAAGTTTGAGAAGTTACACTCAAGGGAAAATACTATGGAAAAAGTTACAAAACCTTTTCTGAGTCATAAGCAACAAGTTGATACGAATGCATGAAATGGTTAAATCATCTACTTCAACAGCTTTTTTACCAGCAATGCATCAGTGCTGCATACAGGGATGTAGTGCTCACAAAGAAGGTGTGGGAACGCTCCCTAAAAACTAGCCACTTTAAACCAGCTTCAAACTCATTTTAGAGCAAAACATGAAAAAGGCGTGGGAACGCCTTTCCCACGCGTTCCCGCCTCACTACACCCCTGTCTGCATACTTCTTTTTGTCTGGTAATCAAATGCTTTTGATTCACTTTATTTTGAAAAAAAGTTTTATTTTCTAAAACTCCATCCCCTGACAACTGTAGTGACTGGAGCGCGTTCCTCGTGAGTCTATATTTTCAGTTCCTTTTATGCTCTTGATGTGTGCCGTATAAAATTGTTTTTTTCAGTCACTTGTCACAAAGTTGTGTGACAACAAAATTAATAAAAGTGTACAAGTACATGTAAAAAAAACAGAGCAAGTAACTCACTAAAACGAAAACCAATTTCCAGCAACACCATAACACCACAGAGGTTTACGACTTAATAGAATTTTTGAAGACATACGCAACCTAAACCAATTAAAATAACAAAACTCCAGGAAAAGCTTGGTAAACTCGACACACTCATTACAAGTTTGTTATCTCGGAGAATCATATTAAAATAAGATTATAAACAAACAAGAGATCTGACTTTGATTAATATTGAAACTTCGAAGCTACAGTAAAAACAAACGAATTTTGTTTTTCAGACTTACTGGCGGCTTGTTTGCTTATGTTCGTCCTTGCTATGTTATACGAGTTTATCAAAGCAGTGAGGGTAAACATATTGGATCCGAAGTATTGCATTTTCAAATGTTGTACTTGTCTTCATCAACAGGCCAGAAGTCCGAGAATATCTCTCTCTCAGGTAAATTAGTTTTTTCAACTCCTGTGAATTTTTACCAACGATCACACCTCGAGCTTTTATCCGTTCTCTAAGCTTTTTGTGCTGGTGGGCGTGGTGGTGGGCGTGGTGGTCACCAAAAAGCACATTAATGGACAATGTTTTTGTCACGAAATCTATAACAAAACAAAGAACGTTTTGAAACGGCGACGAAGGGTAATCTCTTGAACGAGACACTGGCAAACCTGTTTCGGTAACAGATACTTTAATCCTCAGTTCTTGCAGGTCAATAAAAAGGTGGAGGGGTGAAAAAACGATTTTGCAACGTAAAATATTATATTTGTATAAGGGAAACCATGGCTTGGATGGCCATGAACAATTATCCTATTGAAATAATTGCTGATAGATTCGAATAAGTCTGTGACACCTTTGTGGAAATTAGTTGCTTCCAGCGTTAGAGGTTTTAAGTTCTTGTTTGTCATGTGTGGGCATGAGTATGATTCACTTCTGCTTAGAATGCATAATGAAATTACTTATCATGGTCAAAATCCGCATTGTTGAATAAAATTTTCTGAAAAAAAATTGCCTGACCTTGTTTTTTTTCCAACTGGAACACGAATGTCGCTTTGAACAAGTACCCACAAAGGTGAAGCACATGAACGCAATTTTGTTGTAAAACGTGAGGGGGTCAGCTTGGTGTGAAACCAACATATTACGAAACCTANAGGGAAAAATGTTGGGGGACATGGCACATTTCATCCCCACTGTCTGAAAAAGTGGGGGGACGCGTCCCCGTGTCCCCCACCTAATTGCGCCCATGGTGAAGCAGTCGAATCGTTCAGCAAATTATTTTACTGGGAAATCGATTTCACGTAGGCTACTTTATTCATCTTCAGTGCTTAAACTTGCAAGCAATGGCTTGCAAGTGGAATGATGAATAGACTAAAGAAAGATTGATAAAAAACATGCGAGTTGTAGTCTAATACAGTGGTCCCAACCCCGGGTCGCGGACCAGAAACGGGCCGGGGATCAATTGGTACCTGTCCGCGAAATTACAAAATGTATACTGGTGGTGACACCACTCGCTTTCAGAGAATGTGATTGGTCGATTCTTCCCATAGAAGCCCTGTTGCGTGCATAGAATGAGAGCGTTGGAGCAATAAAGTGAGAGTTTTGGACGTACAGCAGCTTTATATCTGATGGTTCAAAGTGGTAACTTCATTTCTTCTGTTGAAAAATAACTACAATCATGGAGTACTCTTGGGCCGTTGTGAAATTGTCAAGCGTTGACCGGTCCGCGGTTACAAAAAGGTTGGGGGCCACTGGTCTAATACACAAGCTGTGACCATAAGGGTGGTCTCACGAAAGCAAAACTTACGCAAATTACAAAACAACTAGCTTCAAGCAAAGCGGTGATAAGTCAACCGTAATGGGTCGCGCTACAAAAAGAAAACACTTTTTCGGTTTCCTTGCCCTGCTTCGCTGAAAAACATTTGGTCACTGTCACTGGGCTGTTTCTTACGTAGGCTTTGGTATTTTTCAAGTTTTTAGCTTTCTTAGCCAGCTTTTTAAGTTTTTCTTTTGCTTCGGCACATTTGAAACATTTCTGGAAAGCTGAGTTTGCAATGATTCCCTCTTTCATATTGTCGATAGTCGAAGGCTAGATCCTCTTCTACTCATCCTGCAAAAAATACTTGCAGGTACACGTAAGAAAGAATTGACCAGTGCAGAAACAGCCTATTTTCCAATATTCATTTGGGGACGGCAGTTTGCGACAGGGTGAAGCCTGACAGCCTAAATTTTTGCTTCTACCCAGGCCTTAAGGAGCGCTGCGGCGATTCACTCAGTTGTCGTGGATCGAACTCTCAACATTCCAACTGAGAGGCGGACACATTGCCGCTGAACTATCACCGCCTCAAGCCTTTCTTACATTTGCTTATTGTTTGGGTTGAATTTTTCAGGACTGAAGATGCGAATTTACAATTTTCAGCACTGAAGATGTGCAAAATACGTGAGGTTGATTTCCCAGTAAATTAATTTGCTGATTTATTCGACTGTATCAACATTGTAGAGAATTAGTGTTGGAATATGGATGTCGCAAAGTTATGAAAGTAGATCATGGCAGGCAAATTACTGGAAGGCTCACAGCAAACCGAGAGCCCTCAATTACCATTTCACTTCGATGTCCATTTGAAAAGCCTGTTTAGTGCAAAACGAAATATTCTCGTTATTTCTCAAAACTAGTAGCCGCTATTTCCTTGCTTCCAGCTTGGCAGTGGATTGAAAAAGTGCAAATGTGGCGATAAGGTCTTCAAACAGCTTGAAATAACTCAAACCCCAGTCGAGTATGGAAGAGTTATTAAAATTTTACTTTCTCATTTATTATTCACAACTGGTAGGATTGGCAAAGTCCTCATATAAAACTATACAAGTTCTCTACGCAAATATCGGAGCCGCTATTCATAAAAACAAACTGTAGTGTCTTCTCAGACATTGTCTGTTACTGTAATCCAAATCTTATGCATACCTAGTGGTGGAAGAACCTTATTCTAAGTGGGGGGGGGGCACAAGCGCACGTCGAAAAACTATGAAACATTTTTTTCATTAAGCGGTTTACTTTAATAATGGACCCAATATAGTAATAGCGTTGCTTAAACTTATTTATGCAAAATTCGAAACGTGAACGTGGGGACCGGGCCATCCCCCCAGGAAAAAGCTGAGAGCCTAGGCTCATGCAGCCCCCCGGTTCCACCACCCCTGTTTGCACCGTATCATATTGTGCTTGCTGTTCACACAATTTTTAAATATTTTTCTTATTTTTATATTCTGTTCAGTTGACTCAGAAAGATATCTGCCGTTGCAAAAACAATGATGCTGAACAAGATGCCTCGGCTTCGTTTAAATTCACCAAAGAAACCGCTTTTACAAAGTGAGGGATTTTCAAATTTTGGTAACTTCCTACTTTGCTCTTTCGTCTTGTCTTCTGAACAGAAAAGAAAGAAGAGTATCGCATCGCTACTATTCCATTCTATCCCAGTGCAACTTACTTAGGTTTCAACAAAACGCTTGTGACGTTTTAGCGCTGTACGTCGGACGCAACCTTTGTGGGGACCGATATTAAACCGCATAAAGACAAAACTTAACAGAAATTTTTTAGAATATCTATTTCTGCTATTTTTAAAATGCCGTTGACGGTCTATTTAAAATATGATGTTAAATGAAGACGATAGCTATGACAAAGTGTCGACTCCAGGACTACAAGACCGCTAATATTTGGTGAAGTCTATTCATACTACTGTAAAATAAAGTTCATATAATGTTGCTTTTTATGTCGTGATACCTCCGTTCGCTCGTAGCTTCACATAAGAATGTTAATGTGAAAGTGGAAGAATTTTAAGACTAATTTTTCAAAAGTGTTTATATATAAAAGCCACCAATATTATGACAATAATTTCAAAAACTGCAAAAAATTCTTTTGCTCTATACGTGAAGTCGTAGACTTACAACGGGACTATGCGTATCGCTTACACTGCCAATAAGCAGCGTAGATAAGAATGTGAAAACTTTAGCCAAAGCCCATGGCATTGGAAAGACGTGGATACAAATTTCAGTCAACCACGGGCGTTTATGTACGAATGGCAAATTCTACTAAGGGGGCAATTTTCTTAATTTTAGACCAGTGAGTCGCTGAAGGTAGCAGCAGAATGTAAGCATTTTGTGGAAAGTAGGCCTGGTTCTCACCTTGCAATGTATTACCTAGAAGAAATCTGATAGGATGGGCTGTAATGATGATGAAAAATAAAAATGGAGATGAAACTCTGTATAGACAACCAGCAGTCACTTTTCCGAGAGAAGTAGGCGATCTTTGTAATTCGGTTCACTTCATGAAGAGTAATTTTCAAAAGCTTCAAAGGATGTAAGCAATTAGAACTGATAAAAGAAATCAATACCTTAGAAATGAAAACTTAATCCTGACAAAAAGTGGATTATCTGAAAATGCAACTTGACGCCTTTGACCAGCACGGGAGAAGGCAGAACCTGAAAATCCATGCCTTACCTATATTTGACAATGAAACACTGACAGCTTGCATTAATGGTTATAAAGAAAATAAACAAAAATGTTACATCGTCTCACATACATGTTGCGCACAGGTTTGGTAGACTAAAAGATGAACAAGACATATCATTGTGAAATATTTACCTCTGAAAAAATTAGAAAAAAGTTTGTCAAAATAGAAAAAAAAGTGTATTTATTCACTACCAAGGATATTGGATTTGATGCAGCAAATCAAACATACGTCAATAAAAATTTAACATCAGCTATTCGCTCACTGTTGCATAAGACAGACATGGAAAAGAAGCAGGTTGGCTGGAAAAACATATGGACAAAAAATGGCAAAATATACTGTAAAAAGCAGAGTTGCGGTGTCGGAGGTTTTTGGGTGGAATCGGAGTCGGACTCCTAAAAACACTAGGAGTCGGAATCGAATTTTTTTATCCGACTCCGACTCAGGAAGCCCATTCAAATCATTTTTTACATCGCACTCGCAAGTTAGGAGTCCTAACTTGGGCCTGTTGAAATGGTACGATTTCTATTGAAACTTGTTTTGAGACAGAGAATTCTTGCTGTGCACCATGATTTGCATTGATTGTTAGTTGCTGCAAAATTACTTACCTTCAGCTTGAAGGGCCCAGCATCATAGAAAGAACACTTTCCCTTGACAGTGCGCTTTGCTTTGTGCTTGCACACAACCGGTAATCACAACCGCTTTACGCGTTATTGCTTAGTCGACATTGCCCAGGTGGTTCTGAGTGATAATGGATATCGACCGTGAACGAGCATGCATACCCAAACAAACATGCGTCACGCAGTTGTATTCGCTTGTGTATATGCCACCGCAAACCACCAAGCACACTTCCGGGAGTAGAATTTACATAAATGGTGGGAGTGAGACGAGCTTTTCAGTAAGCAAAATGAATTTTTATAATTAGTAAATATGTTTTAAGTAAAAATATTAATTCAAAGCTTCACTCATGTACCTAGCGACAATAAGAAAATGCTTGTTTATAAATAATTTTATCTCGCTTCTTTGCCATTGTTGACAGCCAAACTTCATTCACGTTATGTTAAGGAGTCGGAGTCGAATTTGGAAATTTTGGAAAAGTCGGAGTCAGAAAATTTTGGAAACTAGGATTCGGAGTTGGAGTCGGACATTTTACCTCCGACTCCGCAACCCTGGCAGAAAACACGAAATCTCCAAAACAGTGATTACGTAGGCTGAAGATGACCTGAACAACATTTAATGGCTGTCTAACTAATCCTAGACCCAGTTGTGGGACAAAGTTTTTTGAGATGTGCAACGATAAATGATTATACGTTTGTGTATATGCAGTCTCAGGCAAAAGTTTAGGGCCACCTATATTTTTCTAATTTTGAGTTTTAAGATGTCATACAGTAGCTTTTGTTCAGCACGTTACTCAGGGTGAAAAACATTATTATAAAGGTGATTAAAAAACACTACGTTTACAGTTAAAATCATTGTGCAGTTTCTTTATCTTTAGTATTTCGTGTGAGCACCTTGATTCTTGATCACATCTTGCCAACGGCACGCTGCTGATGAGACGGAAGTAGTAGTCTGGTGATATTTCTTTGACTCGGACTTCCTTAGTCGCTGTTCGAAACACTTCAACACTTGAAGGGTGCTTTTCAGAACCCTTTTACCTTCAGCACATTCCATATAAGTTTACTGCTGGGTTGAGGTCAGGACTGTTTCCTGGCCACTCGAGTGCTTGGAATTTTTGCTGTCCAGAAACTGCCCTTCGTCGGTAATATGGAGCTCCGTCATGCATGAAAACTGTGCAATTATGCACTGACGTATGGAGCCCAAGCTTCTTCTAAAGCAATTCCACGTATTTTGCGCCATTCATTGCGGATCCAAATGACGAAAAGTGAGGCTTGTTGTCCCCGTATGTAGCAGTGTGCTCCCCAAATCAATTGACTTGGGGTTGTTTCACAATTGGACAAATGTACTGTTTTTCATATAGCGCGTTTCCACTGGTTTCCAAATTCTATATTTTCTCACAGAATACTAACTGCTTTATTAAATAATCATCGGAAAAAAGACATTTCTTCCACATGTCTATCGTCCTTTCAACATGCTTCTTGGCAAGGTTTGAACTTTTTTCTTTCATGGCTTCAGTCAAACGTGGTTTCTTAGCTGGTTAATATCCACAGATAAAATCGTCGGTGAAATGTCCTTACACTCATTTAACTGCCTCTTTCCATCAAAAGTGCCTGAATTTTTGGCAGAGCTTATCGGGGATTAAAATACCGTCTTCCTCATGAAACGTTCATCCCTTCTGCTAGAAACCTTAGGTCGACGTGATCTTTTCCTGTCCTCGAAAACGCCTTATTTTTGATATTTTTCAATGGCATTGTGAACAGCTGTCTTCCTGATCTTCATTTTCGTCGAAATTTGACGTTCAGAGAATTTAACTTGTTGAAGGTATAGGCTCTTTCTGCGACGCTGAGAGCAGGTGTTTTACCCATATTTGATGCTTATATTTTTTCCACATCTCCAAAAAAACAATATTTCACAAGTTGCAAACCATGCAGTGAAAGAAATGAGCATGCATTACAGGTCTATACCACGTTCGAGAATGTAATATGCAATATGACACACTGTTTTGCAACTTACAAACTACGGAACAAAAATTCATGTTTCTTTGCAAGTGGTCTTAAGGTTTTGTCTCCGGATGGTAACAGTTGCATTTTTTGGCACTTGTAAGCAATTAGGTCTACGACAATAAACAAAACTGTTTGCTCAATATGCTTCACAATTCCGGTACTCAGAACAAAAGCAAACACGATGCTGCTACTATTTCCATTGCAAAAGAAAATCCCAAATTGCATCTGGAGCATGTGATTCTCAACGTGGTCGTGGACCACGATCATCAAGCGCTAGGATGTAAAAGCTGAAAGGGCCGTCGTGCAAGTCTTTGGTGTGACGCAGACCAGCCTTCCAGGTTGAGAGGCGCGTTCAACCAGTTTTACGACTCAACCGGTGCAAAATAACTACCCTTAAAATCAACAGTAATGAAACGAAANGNGTTAATCTCAAACAACCACAAAAAGATACACGTAATTTCATCGTACTGTGGCAAAATGAAAATGGGGGGAATTGCCAATCGAAAAACAAGGACAAATATGCGTTTTTTTATTATGCAGAAAGATAAAACGGGCTTCAGTAAGAATTCACGTTGTTGAGACGATTCTGCATGGAATTCAACTTCTTATTTCCTACATCCTTATGCTCGCCGTGATGACGTACAATGTGGCAATTCTAGCATCTGTTATACTCGGTTGTATTACCGGTTATTTCATCAGCAACTGGCCTGGAGCAAAGAAGCAGAAAAAACAGTTCTTACGTCAACAAGCCAATGTTCGACTAGCGGATTGTCACTGACAATATGGGCACGTCACTGCGAGATGTAGAAACGCACGGTCTGATTACGAAGTTCCTCTGCTGTTTTGTATGTGAACGATTTTAGCCACGTCTTTCAGAATCGTAGTCAAGGGCAGAATAATACTGCCTGGATCTGTATTTGGGTAAACTAAAAAGTATGGAATGCATATATTTTTTAATTTTGGCTGAAGTGAGGTTTTCTTCCTTTCTAAAATTTTATTTCAGTTAAGGTATGCTTAATAAAATAAAAAGATGCAAGCCATTGAAATTGTGGAAAGTATTTGCTTAAAATTTTGTCTTACATAGTGTGCTTGAAAGTGGTTGAAATTACCCACAGTTTCTGCGTATTTGATGCTTTTTCAGAAATTTTTTACATTTCTCAATGAGCACGACGTTATGTACTGTACACATAAAATGTTTGTCGGGACTTGCTTTGACGTTTTCTTGTCAAAAAGCGTTTATTTCACTACTGATTTTGTTCTGTAGCTTCATATTTCATTTTTTGATCCTGTTTGTGAACTTTGCAGCTTATCTCCAAAAATATTTGCGAGTATACAAAGATAGCAACCAATTTTCGTCTTTTCGTTCAGTTGTTGGATATCTTTAATTACCATTTCAGCAAGATATGAAACAAGCAAATGAAGAGTGGAAAATTTGCGTTGTCTACGGGGTGCCGTTTGTAAAAAAATGCTGAAATTCGTGTTATATCGGACACATTTTACAGAAGTGTTATACCGGACGCATTTAGCTCAAAGAGCATTATATCGGACAGATACTACATCAATTTGTAAATCGGACAGATTTCCCTGAGAAAGTGCTGACGTGGAAAGATATAACACATGAAGTGCTATTTCGGACAGAAACAACTTACAAAGTGTTCATATTAAGCAATCAGACATAAATAGCGTTGAAGCGAGAAAACTTGAGTAAAGTTGATTGGTTGGGAATTTGTCATTCGATTAACTTTTCATGCTTGAGTGCTATATCTGCCACATAGCAGCTTGTGAATTATATCTGTCCGATATAGCACTTTATGTGTTGTATCTGTCAGACACAATAGTTCATGTGCTATACCTACTATACATGTCCGAATTAGCGCTCCATGTGTTGTATCTGTCAGATTTAGCACTTGATGCTTTACATATGTCCATTGAACCAATCTGTGACATGAATGTGTCCAATTTAGCAGTTTTGTGTAGAATGTTTCCGATGGAACACGAACAATAGTTTCTTAGCTTTCTGCTTAGCTTTTTCTGCTTAGCAGCGCCCCATAGCTTTTTGCTTACATTTTCTTTTAATATGCTTATAGGCATAGACCGAGTTTAAGGGGGGGACGGGGGGACATGTCCCGCAATATCTTTTGTCCCCCCAATATTTTGTGATACAAATAATGTAGTCGTACAAATTTAATGGTTATATTACTGTTGCAATCCCCAGAATAAAGCCAGGGAATAGATAAGAAAAATTGACATTATCACAGCTTTATATAGTAAATCTTTACATCGTGTCTATATGTGATTATCTATAGACACAATGTACAGATTTACTATGTAAATTATCATGATTGTTGATAATTGTGTTGGTTAATTTGAATTAATCGAATCATTATGTTAATAAATGTTGCTCAATCATGTGACTGATTCGTGTCCTGTTCTTGTGAGTTGATTCCTGCGCTAGTCTTTGGCCTGCAATATACAGAACACGGTTGCCACTGCTATAGTATTTACCAAAAGATCTTGTGGTTTGTTTTGGATTTGATCTATGTGGCTTAGTGGTTTTAGTGAGAATCTTGTGGTTATTAGTATCAGTACATTTTATTTCGGAACTGACCAAATTTGAATTGATTATCACAATTTTTGAACATAATTACATGTATTTAAGCCCAACTTTCAGAGTTTATGTGTTTTCATATTAAATGCAGTGCTAGATATAGCACCATTTGCAGTAGCGGTTGCTATCCCACCACCATGGGCGTGGCCAAAGGGACACTTGGGCCATGCTCCCCAAATATGGTTTCCAGATGGCCGATATTTTACTTGCCCGGCCGATATTTTACTGCAAATTTAGCAGAGGCCTGTAAGAGGTCGGTATTTTAAAAATGAGTGCCCGAAGCAGGTATTTTGAAAATAGGCTTAAAAATGAGTGCCCGAAGCAGGTATTTTGAAAATAGGCTACATATCTTGTAGTAACTGCAAAAATAACTAACGTGAAACTCAAATTATAGTGACTCTCTCTAGTAATGAATCTTGTCAGGACAGTCTTAAGGCCAAAATAAGGTCAATTTATTACTTGTGGTTTTGCAATAGCCTACCCATATTTTCTCCGTTTTCCATGTTCCTTTGTTTAGTCATATAAATTATAAACCATCCTCCGTCGCCCAAACGTGATCTGTATCAGCATTTCGTTTGGCAATTAATCGTGAAACCGGCGTAGATGAGTTGTTGTCTGAACTACTGTTCTCACTGGCGTAGCGAGGCTATGTTCTGCCGGGGCCGACCACAAAAGTGCTACCATTTCCATCCCTCAAATTTACTCACAACAATCTAAAATGAAAGAAGATCATGTTTCATGCTTGTTAAAGATATAAGGAATAATAAAGCACTTTGAACATCAGAATCAAACAATCACAAACTAAAACAGATCTTGTTTTTCATTCTCTATTATGGGTTTTGCTGTAAAATGCGATGTAGGCATATTTAAGCCCTCAGAAGTAATTGGCTGAACTTAGTCACACAAACTGTTTGCAGTTTTTGCGTGTATATTAAACACTGGGTGATAGTTGGACATGAAAATGTGTGGAACAATTTACGTTTATTGAGCAATTTCTTAAATTTCTTTTGGTACAAAGCAGTTTTCATCGTTGAAGTAATTAAATGTACAAAGATTATTCTCTCGCAGAATGTGTTTAGCTCAATTATTGTTACCATCGCCAATGCCAAAAACTGTGTTTGAATACGCAGTGTTCTAACAGCAAAAAATTTGGCGTACGCCTCGTTTCTCTTAAGTTTTCGATGATTTTTGTCGTTTGCTATGCTAATAGGGAATGTTAATCTTTTAAATCATAATAGCAATCACTTTATGTTCACAAACACGCTAGCTGCGTTGAACAGACACACTATTTCGTCAGCGGACTATAATTTAGCTCAATGGCCAGCGAATCAACCGAGATGTCATTTTCCAGCCAGTCTTAGTGGTCCAGAAGGTACTTTACAAAACGTATCTGGCAACCCTATCCCCAAAATATATCAATTCCATAGTTTGTCCTCCATTTTGCCAATTTTACGAAAAGGTCGTACTACGGTTGACTGAACATGGTGACGTCATCAAAACGCAAACAACAAAGGTTTGTCCCCCCAAAGTGTTTTAGCAAACTCGGTCCCTGCGTGTAGGTATTGTATGCTACTCCTTTCTGCACAAAGCATCGAAAGTTTCAGATCTCTACAATAAGCTTCTCACCCATGACGAGCTATCTGACATGGGTACAGCTAATAGGTGCGCGCTTCGCTGTTTTGTAATCCTAAACGCCCGAAATGGCTTATTGCTAATGTGAAAATATATTGATCTTGGCACTTATCAGTGTGAAAGTCATGCAAGCGCAAAATGAGTTTTCCGAAAGACAGTTTCAAATATCAGTATCTGCACTCATGAGAACAAAAGCTTAATCACTCTGCTTCAGATCTTGAAGTCGAAAATGAGTTTTGAACCAAAGAGAGTAAGCTGAACCCTCTACCCATTTGTCATTGCAATGACCAGCAGCAGACCTAAGAAACTTCAGATCATTGTTTACCAACAAAATATGCCAAAATACTTCATAAACTCACAAATGCTGACACGTTGACGTGGCTTTCTCATAATCGGTTTCGGAAAAGATTCCATGGCTTTGGCTTGCTCGGTATTTTCCATTTTTACAACAGGCTTCAGATTTAAGTGACCTAAAAATATACTTTCTATTTTCTTGCCAGCACTTGGTGTGCTGGTAAGAAAATTGTGTTGCCAATCGGAAAAGTCTACAGAAATTTTATACTTACATAAACACATACAACGAGAGAATTGTGAATGGTATATGTATTTCTGAACTCAGGGTTTTGATCCCCAACTTTTCCCCTCCAGTTAAAATCCTGGCTTATGTTACTGTTGTGCATACGCCATTTTCGTTCAAAAGTTCTGAAACTTGGACTTTATCTGGAAACTATTCCGCTGTATGTGTCTTGGTAGTTGCTTTTTGATTATATCACGAAGGATGAAACGCGTCTTAAAAGACGGATAAACCAAGGTAGACAATTGCTTTCAGCAGCTGTAAAGCTGTGAAATTGGGCAAAATTCAGTGAGACGTAGCCCCGCCCCGATTGTAATGTTAGGAACACGTGGTCCAACCCTTTGATTTTTACATTTAGAGTATATAGCGTAGCCTGTGCGTTTCTATCCCTGACAAACCCATATTTCCGCAAAACTTGTTCAAAATAATGTTTTCATGAAAGTTCAAAGTTTTTGCAGAAATGTGCGTCTCAATCGTAGCAGCATTTTCGTTTCAATATTATCAATTATCATCTCAACCTGACTTAATATCGCCAACAACACACTCGAAATTGACTTACTAAATTTGGAAAGATTGTCAAATATTTTGTAGAACTCTTATAACACATCCGAAACTGAAGTATTAAAAACAAGTTAACAAAGCTAACATATTTTATTTAAAAATGGCAATTTCCCTTCGGCAGGTTCCCACAAAATCTTGATATTATTTTCAGCTAGTTACTAACTAGTGGGAAACATAGACCTATAGCACTTCTCCATAAATTCTTGTGTAGACGGTTTGCTGCAGATTTCAAAACTTTTACCGAGGTATTAGCTATTTGCGTCATATTGCTCCTATGTTCTGCCAATTATGGTGACGTAGTTTAAGACAAAAGCTCCGTTTCTGACATGACTTCTATAGGAAATGTTCAGTATTGTACTACCAGAGTAATTTTTGGGTGATTCAAAACAACATCATAATCTGCTATAATAATCGATGATCTGTACGAATGAAGTATTCTTTAGAAACGTTTTTCAATACCTACATCTTTTTCAAACTATAATTTTTTGAGCTTCAACATTCACTCCTGTCTTGTTCAAGTATGGTAGGCTACACTTTACAGCGTGGAGACCACGTAAATGTCCTCTTGCCAAGAGCTGCGGAGCTGTAGCCGGAGACCGGAGCCGGTCATTTTCGGCGGAGCCGGAGGCAAGTAAATTTGTTTTCAAAATTTAGCTGGAGCCGGAGCTGTTTTTAAAATTTAGCCGGAGCAGGAGCAGGAGCTGGTGGTTAATTTAGCAGCTCCAGCTCCGGACCCTTTCTGAGATGCATCATCCAAAACTATTTGCTAAGCGCTCTGAAACACAAGGCTCTCTGAACTGGATCGCACCTCACAGTACCTTACCATCGTCAATTATGAATTATGACTAAGCAATAGCGCTCAGTGATGTAAACAACTGGCTAATGGACACATTTGCCCGCATGCCGATCGCACTTGGGAATTGTACTGAGATTGTTTACACAGGTCAGTAGTCAGAGCAGTATCAGCCGCACTCCATACCCCCCAATTGGGGGGTCACGCTGTCACAGGGACCCAAAATTCAGTCTCGTCACCACTTAGCTCCCCAAAGATAGCTTTGAACCCCCAAATTGAAATATGAAGGATTAGAAACCAGTGAAGTTGGGGGCCCTTTGAAAGAAAAGTTCTTAGGCCAGCGTGGTCCAAACACTGGCACGCGGGCCGCACGCGGCCCGCGAACGCTTTCTGTGTCCCGTATATTTCACAAAGCGATAAAGACATTATATTAGATTAGAAAGACAGCCCTTCCAAGTCACACATCATTGAAGTTCAGGTCAATATGCAACTATTAGGGGGTAAAAATATCTTTTTACAATTTATGACGTTA
>JGI24158J21664_10005667_pt1 | contig 16348 bp, 5 predicted proteins | sample Ectturendosymbi3_FD_21664 | JGI IMG/M metagenome (IMG submission 21664)
AATTGCACACAGTACTACAGTACTATCTGAAACAAAAATTTGCACATCTTTAATTTTCTATGTTCACTGAAGCTGCGATATGAATATAACAAGTGGTGTTTTATAGAAATTTCAAGCGCAGGTGATACAGAAAACAAGTCAGCAAGCGGTCAACGGATTGATGGGTAAGTAACGCCATGTCAACAAGTTTTGAAGAAGTTGCACTTCCGAAAATAAGTTGGCAGTAATTTCGTGAATCGAACCAAAACTGGCAGCTTTTTGCCAACATGCATTCCATCCATCCATTAACCGACTTCCAACACGCGACCACGCCGTGCTGAGAACGGTGTTAAACCAGGTGTGGAACCGGATCCTTGTATCCGGTTCGCGGCTACGTGCAACAAACGCAACACGCCGCCATGGACCAAACATCAGGTTAATTTGTTGCGGAAAGAAACCCGATGTTACCGACAGTTGTTTGTTGCAATCCAACCACAATGATGCGCAAAGAGTGTTCCTTTGCTGTTGGGTGGAAACTGGATGTGCTGGCACCTAGAGAGGCTTAGCAGCCGGATAACTGAGGAATATTTGTCAGAAATGATGAAAAGTTCAGTTGGTACGCAAATTAAGGGCTCCGTGTTAATTTTATCACCCTGTTTCTCCCAGACACCTGTAAATACGATGTTCTGTTATTTCCAGTTGATTTTCCAAAAAATGCATAAGCAAAATTCCCACACCGGCTGCCCGTCCAACAGGTACAACTGGGGAAGAAACAAAAAAACGTTTCTTATTTAAGGCAATGAACCTTGTTGTCGATATGTAGCAGTTTCAGGTTATTCCACACGCATGGAAATACATAAAAGTAAAAAGTCGTTTGGCGTAATCTATATTGGAAGGCACAAAAACATGAACATCTATTATAGTTCTTCGTCTGCTGCAAAGGAAATCGCACAGATTTGTTTGATTTTTTAAAGTTTCATAGTCGCGTGGTGACTAAGTCAGGATAACGAAGCTACTGATTCGAATTTGCGATCCCGTATTAATTTCTCTTCCAGTCATAATATCCAAGAGCTGTCTGATCAGGTTCCATATCGATTTTTTGCAGTTGGTCGTTGACCCCAGTAGTTACTGCAATGGCGCTGTCGTTAGTCGATGCCGCTGCAAATACATAATCATCTGGCAAAAATTATGCATGCGTGTTAATAATAATCATCACTTGTTTATTGTTTAACGTCTTCACGTCCACATATTACACAACCGCATATGGCGGTAACAATGAACACACAGATAGAAGAATGGACGCGAATAAAGATAAGTGGTGCTAGCAAATTAATTACAACCACTTGCGAAACCTGAGAAAGGATCAAATAACAAGCAAAAGGAAAAAAATCTAGCACCAGCAAATACTTCAACCGCCATGAAGCACCATTACAAGAGTTACTACGTTTCGAACGCCAATGTTTTCGCTGCTTGAGCGAAACAGATTCTGACAGAAGTGGGTGTTATTAGCACAACGTCAAAAAACTCACCATTTTGTCCGGATAAGCTGCTTCTCTGAAAGGGTACTGTCCCGATGTGGATTGGCAGAGAGAGCTTCACATCCTTCTTGCAACGAACTTTTATCTGAAGTATTAATCGCATCCACGAGTCAATACAAACGGTAGCCTCCACAATGACAGTGGTGTTTATATCAATGATCAGGCACAGCAAAAAACGTCTTTCGTTGTGAAAAGCGAAAATCATCTTTTATCGTTGGGAGGACTACTTCGGCCCCAGACCAGGAAGATAGGGTCTCTGGGCAACGACCACATGGACGTGATATTATTTACCGAAATGTTGTTCGGCGTATATCAGTTGCTCACTAAAATGTCGTTCGGCGTATATTAGTAGCTCACTAAAATGTCGTTCGGCGTATATTAGTTTTCACCAAAATGTCGTTCGGCGTATATTAGTTATTCACGAAAATGTCGTTCGGCGTATATTAGTTTTTCACCAAAACGTCGTTCGGCGTACATTACCAGACGCCACACCGCAAACGATCAACCGTTGAAAAGGCGATTCACAAACACGAGATTCACCTGTACGTAATAAGCAAGGTCTATGATCGAACAATGAGCAAGTGCATTAGAAGGGAGAAGGTCGGGCACAAGTAGGTCGCCAGTCCAGCGGTTGTTGGAGTTGGCTGAAATAAAGTATAGTTTAAAATGACCAACGACTGAAGTCGGTGCTATCTTAGGAATTAACTACAAGCAGCGGACAAATTCACAAAAACAGAAAAAGGTGAAGTCATTTAAACGCAAATCGTTTGAAGTCACTCCTTCCTGCAAGCGAAGCAGAGAACAGTATGTGGGAATAATGACAACTACGCACACACGCGCTGTTCATGAAAGGTTTGCTGGAAATGTATTCAGTATTCAGAGAAACAACCGCGGGAAAGATCCGATTTATCGAAAGAAGTCAAGGCTGTGTTGACGTGTTTGGCTCACAGGTCAAAATTGTTCACGCTACATTAGGGATCATTTTGTTAAAAGCATGGAACCCATCACACAATAGCGAGTGTCGCCAAGAACGTTTTGCGTTAAAAGAATGGAAAACAAGTGGTGCATGAGACAGTATCTTATATAGTTTCAGAATATTCACATAAAAAGGCATCTGTTGCCAACAAGGAAGGACCGCGCAATTTGCGAATAAGCAATTTCTAACATAAATTTCTTCAACACAAGCAATTCGTCATCACAAACTTTGATTAGTCATCAATAACATATCCAAACAGGCCCTGACAATCTTGCTAGCTATAACGAACTTACGCATGTCGACATTCTTCATCACCCCCTTGACCCGGGTCGGGGCGTTTCCACCCCCTTGACCCGGGCCCGGGCGTTCTGCAATACGAAGAGGGACGCCAAAAAGGTGTGAATGTTGAACCATACTTATCGTTGCGATTTCAAAGAGCACCTGTGTTGGATTTTCTCGACTTTGTTAATTTCTTGCAGTTGCTCAGTGCAACCTTCAGCTTTTCATGAGCAGTACACAACATGGAAGCATCTCACCTTTTTGCTAGGGTAACTCTTAAGGCAGCTAAAAAAGTTTGAATTCCGGCAAGCAGAGTTTTTCAAAGGTTTGACAGACCGAAATGGTCTGTCAGAACACAGCAATTACTCGCTTATTACCACCATTTGAACACTAAACACTTCCTTTACGACCATCTCGGCATTCAGATGTAATAGTTGCGGTCACTCAACATGTCTTTGCGGTGAAAACGGCCAATCCTTTAAAAAAAAACACTGCTGGAAAGCACAGGATACGAACTCATGTTTCGCCCCGTGTGGTGCGGCGTCAAGGAGGAGCATGGGGAGGGGAAACCACGTGACGGGAGGACGTGCGCGATAAGGAATGTCCTGACAACAGTTGCCTGGTTGCCGAACTTGTCGCTATCATGAAAATGTTGGCGCGTGACAAAGGTGTGAAGTTTTACCTGGAAAAGTGACTTCGGTCGTTTTGTCGGTCAAACGTTCCTTCACGACCCGGTGGCGAACTGAACCACCACATCTCCAACACACTCCCGTATATGTCACCACCTGCAGTTGTTTAAATATAATGAAACCAACAGACTGTGAACGAAAGTTCGTTTGAAGTTTCCACTGACCTGTTTCAGGCACACCGACACTTTGCTCATTCCTGTGCTAGTCTTGTTGTCCACGTCCAGTGTTACTTGTATTTTCTCGCCAGGCGCCGACGCCCCTTCGCAGCGACCAATCAGAGCCACCGGCTTCGGGTGAAAGCATCCGATGCTTCGCTCTGATGTTCCGGTCGATGGTTTCTGATTTGAAAACCGAAAACTTTAGGAAGAAACTCAGTGTGCAACCGGCGCGTTTAACAATTAGCCAAATTTTAAATTATTTAAGTAGTATAAATTTAAACAAATAACAAGTACAAATTGTACATTTTTATTAAAATTTTAATCTAAGCTAAAGGTCAAGTTAAAATCAGTTCCTGGGCTACAGAGTATTTCTAAAAATTAAAAAGAAAAGCATATTCGTGCACTTTACGATGCAGACTATAAAATAATGGTGTGTGTAAAGGCACTCTATGAAGAACTTTCTTTTATGCGAAGACCTCAGATTAGTACCAGAATAACGACAATTCGCTGATCAACAATTTTTTTCATAAATGGCAGGCGTGGACGTTTTCTCCACTAAACATAGTATTTCTATCCGCAGTAGACTTAGAGTTTACAAACTCAACAGTGACACTTCACTAAAACTCATTCGATGCGAACATCTCCACCCGAAAAGCCAAGGTTGGAATGCCGTCGTTGTAAACAACTCTTTGATAAAAATTATGTTTTTCATTTTTTTTAAAGTGCAACGCTAAAATAGTTGGAATCTATTTTTTATTAAACCTCTGCTTAAAACGGCCCAAGAAGACATGCAGCAAACAGAACTATGTCTTCATTTGAAAATGTTAAAATTCAAAATGTGCGACGTACATTCAACAACAAACCAAATCAAACAAACAAAAATGATCGGAACCCGACATACAACATAGTTTTATATGCAGTGCCACCGGCACTGTTCCATCTGCCGTCTTAATGCAATGAATACACCTGAGCTAGAGGATCCCGGTTCAAGTCATCTTTACACAGAACGATGAAGGTTGCGTTTGCTTTGGAATTCAATTGTCGATAGAGGTCTATCCTCACATGCACTGCGTATCTGATCCAGCCAAAGCTGCCTGTAATAAACGCGAATGACTAACTTCAAGCGAAAAAAACAGCTTTGGACCAGGTTCTTACACAGCCAATTGTGCTTCCAGACATATTAACGCAAGAAGTTATGCTACCCTCGATATTAAAATCGTGCCTTTGCAAATTAAGCTTAAGTCGATTTGTTGTTCAGGCTATGGCGGGACTTTCGCATTGCCAAGTTTCCCTCCCTTTCCAAATCCTGACACATCGCATGATCATTTTCTACAATTAGCACGAAGATCTTACAACCCGTTGAAAAAATCTTGCAAGCCAACTTCCAGGTACGAGCTGCCACTACGCTCAGCTGGGCGGCATTCTGCAGACATTTTTATACACAGTCTACCAAGTTCGTTGCTGTGTTGGTGTAAAAATAACAAAATTCTGATGAAAACAGGTCAAAATTTTAGTTGAGCATTGTTGAAATTAGAACAACACAAACCCAATTTTAATTTTTCTCTGACAAGAAGGGTTTCTACCCACGGTGTAAAATATCTTAAATGTTTTGACTAGATAAAAGACGTAATACACTCAGCGCTAATTAGCAAATTTCCATCGTCAAAGATAAGCTGGCAATCAGTAACACACCCTCCTCTTTATCGCGCATTCACGAAAGTACTCGTTTTTTTGGTTCGTCCGTGATTAACGTGCATGACACAAACAGCCGACTCGTCGCTAAATCGAACAAATATTTTCGCCCAGTGGAAACAAATTCGAACATAAACAAACTTGACTGGGGTGCAGCGGCTAGTTCTAACACGCGTTGGCTGCGCAAGCATCTGCTTACAAGCTGGGCATTCGTGACATTGATAAGAAACAAATAAACAAGGCCAACGCTCCTGACAGGTGTTTGCAGGCTAGACACTCAAGCAGGCATCGTTTTCTTCTGTTCCTCGAGTTTTGATGGAAAGATTGCTTTGGATCTAAATAAGACCGATGCTGTTTTAATTATTTAAAACTAAAACCCAACTAGCCTTTAAAAGAAGATGGCGAATTAGCCGGTAAGTTGAAGTTGAACGGGAACCGATGCGAGCCTGAAGTCAACCTCACACCAGACGCCGACCTTCCGTCTGCGTGAAGAATTCAGAGTTACTAATATATGGGAATTAAAGAAAACAAAAACAATTGATTTTAATTCAGCGTAACAAACAACACAGCACTGCACTTTGTACGCAACAAAACAACCGATTTATTATCATGTTTGCTGAGCGATAAAACATTGACATGGTGTTATCGAACGCGGATACTTTAAACATTAACTGCGGGTTTATTTGTTTGTTCGTAAATGCGACAACACGAAAACTAACTTCCAATTCTCAGCAGCGTTACAAAATCAGTTGAACCATATGCAAGGAACGCGGCTTTAAACGGGCTGCTTGATACATAAATATTGTCAAGCGATGAGTCACAAACATTTCATGAACAAGCGCACTGCCTTACTTGACGGCCAAACGACGTTTTCTTGGTCGAAGTAGCATTCGTGCGCAGTGTAATAAGTTCTGCGTCCGTAATCGCACCAACCGGTGTGAGCCGAACCTTTGAAGCGAACTTCAATCGCTGCAAAACATGCGCAGGCGAGGACTGAGTTACGACAATGCTGGAACTCATGACGAAAGAAACGTGACGTTGCCGTAAAAAGAAAAAGCAGCAACCTTTCTGGGAATCAGTGTACCACAGTTTATCTTGAAGCTACTATAGGTGTGCTGCAAGCTTTTGAGGAATCAGCCGACTGGGTTCTGCTTTCGTCTTTTTGCAATGATTCAAACTTGCACATACCTGTATTCAAATAACTAGCCTCTACAATGGTGATGGGTTTGAATCCATCTGCAAATTTTTTAATAGGAAATGGATTTCGTGCAACACTACGCATCTTCAGTCGTAAAATCTTATTCAAATAGAATTCTATTTGTTTTTTTTGAAATTCAAACCCTTCACCTTTGCGGAGACTGGTTAGTTCATTGGTAGTCGAGATTCATAAAATTACAACGTGATCTCACGTCTGACATGCAGCAAGCACTTTTATCAAATTTTTGTTCCACCAAACTAGTCACACAACAATGGACAAAGCTATATGCGATCCTCTGAAAGCGTGTGAGCAGGTTGACAGCACATTTTCACAAACTCACAAAACCTTCTGTATTTACCTTGAGCTTTTACTTTGTTGGAAATCGTGACGACAACGTAGCCTGTAATGTTTTCGCCAGGTTCGTAAGTTGGTTGTGATGGCGATTTGTTGAAAACGATTTCGATTTTTGGCGCCATCGAGCTACAGACGACCTTGAAATATTCTGGAATACGACAAATTCATCGTAAAATTTAGGAGAAGTGGTTTGCAAGCAACACTAACAACTAAAGCGTTATTGAACTACGTGAGATTTGATTCAGTATGCGAATTGTGGACAAAAGAATTTTGAATAAAGGTCAGCAAAAGCAAAGATTATCGCTAACAATAAGGCAAGAAAAAAAATCGTCGTGTCATAACCATTACGTATGTGCAAAAGAATTATTTGAGTGGGCTGAAAGAAATTGTAATTGCAAACATCAACATCATGCAGGATTATTATGATGAAACACCCCAGATCGCCAAAGACTAACACATTGAAAGAAACCAAAGGGAAAAGGGTCGAGCACAAACAAATTGAAACCAGGGGTTTCNNAACCTGGGGTACATGTACCCCTGGGGGTACATTTGCCTGGGGTACATGTACCCCNGGGTTACAAGTACCCCTGGGGGTACATTTGCTTATCGGAAGGGGTACATTTAAGGTTAGCAATAGAAGGCGAAAATATATTTACATGTTGTTTATTTTCAAATCTTTATACATATATCACTTATATTGTTTTCAAAAGTCATTATATGTATACTGTTAAATGTATCTGTGAAAAATCATGAGAAAATATTTTGTCATACGGAGTTTTATGGGTACATGTTCATCTTTCAAAATTCTGAAGAGGTACATCCTTTTCTGTTGAAATGCTGTAGGGGTACATGCTCATTTGTCGGAATGCTGAAGGGGTACATGGTAAGAAAAAGGTTGGGAACCCCTGTTCTAAACATATGGATTCATGGCATTGTTCAATACGCAATATGTTATTAACATTAACAACATTAAACCAATTACAGCGTAATGCAAAGCACGGCAGCATCACTGTGTTTACAATCAGTACATTTAACAACACCACCTCAAAACTTCAATTTGTGATGGATACAACTTACGAAAACCACTTCTNCTTTGTGTTGGAGTTTCAACGGAAAAGCAACGTTTATAATGATTAACTAAATGGTTTGTGCGATTACACAACCATATCTCACAGCGCTTGTGCAAANTGATTCAGTGACTGTCACTGATTCACGAATGGTTGAAATTGCGATAAAAGCCATCGTGCTTGTACAAACACTACTCCGCTAACCCGGGACCACACCGTTCGTCCAATTTAGCCCACGTGATGTAGGTTACAAAAAGAAATAAAATGTTTTTAATGCTAATTGCGTAGCACCGTTTTCCGTACAATGAAGGAAGAGTTTACTTTGTCATAAAAACACCTATAAAACAAGTCTACCTTCCTGAAATGATGCATACATGCATTTTAGAAAAAATTTCTAGACATTTGTTGGATCATGCCACAACATTTGTACTGAATGTGAGCACCGTTTCTTTCAAACCTACATTTTCCCGGTCAAGTCGAAGATCCAGCCAGGAGTATGCGGTACGGCTGCAGCACAAGACTGCGACTACGTTCGATGTCTGCGTGGAACCTGTGATCAAACACGACCTGTTAAATTAATAACTATCGAGTGGAAGTCGAACCGTGATCGCGTTCTCAGCTAGACAGGCGTCTCCATCACAACTAAAGTTTCTTAGTGGCACTCACTGGGTGTAAGCAGCCCGCCGGAACTATTTGATACTATGGTTAAAAGAATTTTCATTGACAGTCTCACGACTGAAGATCGACAGGTACGGGCGTAGAGTAAGCTTATCTGCAAGGTGTGGGTTCATCGTTGTGAAAAGTTTGATTGATGTACGTAGCACCAAGAGTCACTGGCGTTTTGTTATTGAAGTGTTATGTGCCGTTAATCAGAAGTAGCATTTAAGCTTTTACAAATCAATTCTTTATCTCCTGCTCACTTTATGCGATACTTTCCGTTTTCCAAATGCTTCAGGAATGAATTTCGACATCAACCCACGCTGCACTTCGTCCGTCGAAAGGTTCAGTTGCTGAGCCAGCAGAGAGTCATCTTTACGTGCAAGGAATTATGCAATCCTTGCCACTACCTGAATGAAAAAACACATCGCTTTCATAAAATTAATTGCTCTTTTCAGCCGATAAATGCACTATGCGCAAAGTCAAGTATAAGTGGCAATGGAGCATTATAGCTTGGCAGTATATCGCACATACTCACCTTTGACGCATTTTCTTAAAAAATGCTTCGACTGCAACAAACATGACTGAGAGCATTGGATCAACAATAAGTGAGACTATCCTGAGAAAGCAAAGGTTAAACATGATGTAAACAACGTACTTTTGAGTTGACACAGAATCACGATTTCAAAAATAAAACATTATAATATGGGTTTCATGTAACTAGAGTTCTTACCCACACAAAGTTATAACGATTAAGAATAAATGGACAATAAACAACATATACAACGAAACAGTAAGCTCACAGCCAATGGAATAAGCTTCATGCACAAATAAACCAACCGCTACAAATGAAATCAAAAATATTTTAATAGAGCCAAAAGGGAAATCAAGATAAAAATGGATAATCAATTTTCTAGTGTCTCACAACCAGATGACAATGATAACAATGTACCAGCGTTGGATGAACAGCGTTTTCAAAGAAGAAACGTGCTAGGCCCCACGAAAACTCCTCTTATCAATTTCTATATACAGTATTGAAAAACGCTGCAACCGAATAACTGTGGCTAATCAGAAAAAATTCCCCAAGATAACACATACAAAACCAATTGGCACTTCAATACCACCCTCCAAACGCAGACATGTGGAAAAGAATTGTTAAGAACAATCAAGTTAAGTCAAGCGTGAAGGAAATAAAAAAATTTTTAAAGACAAACACGCTAAGTGCGAAGGAAATACCTAAGCTTGAATTAAAAATCCACCTCTACTTGACTTGCCTCACTGAAGTTCAAAATGCAATTGCAGGATTGCAATAAGATGAAAGTTGCATTGAAAAACAAATGTGCCATTCATCTTTGTTTTGGTCATACACCTCAACAGTAGACAACGTCAAGCCGCCTGACCGACCCCCAACAGCGTAAATCTTGCCATTCATCTCGCAGACACCTGGCCCAGAGCGCCCGACGTTCAAACGACCACAGCTTGTCCATTCGTTTTTATCAGGATGATATTTCTCCACCGTGTTTAAATCCGAGTTATCGTCTGTTTTTCCACCAATCGCGTAAATGTATCCATCTAAAGCAACCGCTCCTACTTGTCTTCTAGCGGTCTGCATTGGTTTAATTTCCTGCCAGCTGTGACGAAGTGGGTTGTAGCATTCAACAGAGCTGAGCGCACGTTCGTTCCTGCCTCCTAAACAATATAGTCGGTTATTCGTTGAAACTGCCGCGTGACCTGATCGCGCATATAGCAACGGACAAAAATCTGACCATTGGTTCAGTTCGCTATTGTAGATTTCACAGCTTGAAAGATAACTTCCATCACTCCAACCCCCTGTCACAACCATGTTGCCGTTAAGGACACCTGCAGCAGCAAACCTTCTGTGCTGGCACATCGAAGCTATTAACGCCCATTTGTTCGGATCCCTCAAATTGATAAATTCTGCACTTCTAGAACTCGATGGGGCATTTGCTCGGTTTCCACCACCAGCAATGATCAATCCGTCTCCAATCATTGCAGCAGCGCCTGCGTACCGAGATGAACACAAGCTCGGGAACTGCATTAAGCGCTTTCCATACGCGTAGTACGCCACACAATTCTTCCCATCGACCCCGACACAACACACTACAAATCTGTCAGCTTCGCTTGTCTCCATATTTCGTTTGGCATGAAGTTTGATCGATGCCTCTGGATCAAAGAAACGTTGCATACAACTCAATGAAGTAAACACCAACGGCTCAGTCACTACTTGCTGGTTCAAGAATTGTTCTGACAACAGCGACAAATCAACTGATGAAAACATGATTTCAAAGAATTCCTGGCGATTTTCCTTGTTGTGATTCACCCAAAGAGAAATGCTGGTAAAAACTGTCTCTTCAGATACTTTTCCTTTCACCGCAGTTAGCATTGCAAATATAGCATCTTTATCTAACTCTCGGAAACGTTTATGTCGCACAACCTCAGAAAAGTTATCACAAGCAAATTGTTTAGCTGTCTCGCAAACTTCATCCAGGTTGAAACGTTGAGCAACGTCTTGGTACTTCAAGCAGCTTTCAGCACTAAGTGTTTCTAACATGTATTTTTCACATCTTGATTTCAAACTATCAAGTTGCATATAGTCAGCACCATCTAGGAATTCACAAACGCAGTCCTCACGTAGCTCTACATAACCACTGTATACGAAATCCAAAACTTTTCCCAGTAGATCATCAGTTATCTTGCTAACTTTTACAACTTCTTCATACTTCTCACGCATTTCAGTAGTGAATAATTTCTTGAAATACTCTGAAACTGCTCCAACAATGCATTTGTGAACAGGATATTCTTTGGTTTCTGCTCGCAAAGTTCCGTCGCAAAAGGTTTTTGCAGCTTTGCGGTCAATATCAAGACACTTCATGACTTGAACACAATATTGTTCATCAAATGGCAACAAAGAAACAGTGGATAGACAGCTGGTCCCATTCATTTTTAGACAGTCCCACGTTTATCATACACCTATGTCCTACCTACACCACCTAAATTCCACATTAACACCTACGCATACCAAACAGGCATGTAAATCCGCACTACCAGAATTAATTGCGCTTACATCATATCAAGTTAATGAGTCAACAAATCTTCCTTGGCCTGAGGTAAGCTACTTTCAAGTTTTACTTGGCAAATGATGACCATGAGCACTCAACAACAGAGATGTTTTTTTCCGATTATAATTAGAAAATAGAACAGTAAACACAGCAACTGACAGAAAAACTGTCTATGGAGGTAAGCAGATAGCCGTACAAAGAAAGCATGCAACTCCATACATTTGCTTCAGCAAACAAAAATAGACGTAACCTGTAGAAGCAAAGCAGGTTAGTAAATAGCCATACATTATGAATTTATGATCAATCACACCAAAAGCATTGAATCATGTGAAATCACTATAAATTTGTTTCGTGCCAATAACAAATTGGACATTTTCAAACTACAGTAAATCTACGCTATGTACACCAGCCATATGGCAGGAACAAATTCACAAGAACGACCTGAACACATTTTTGCATCTACAGTAGCATTCATAGCTCACAGTACATATTTCCCACAACATTAGCTGCTATCAATTACATACCTCTTTAATCCATGAACAGATCAACAACTTACAACATATTATGTGGTTTTTAATTCACATGATTTGGTCTCGTCTTGGTGTGGAGCCAGCATAACTATCTGAAATAACTGTTGACCGTGAGGTATTCCAAGTCCTCCTAGGGCTGCTGCCCCAGCGATCCTCCCTCGAGGAAAAGCGGTCATTCAAATGAATGAAATGAATAACAATTACGTTATTCAGTTCATTCGCCGGTTTTTAAAAGTGCTCGCCTAGCGAGTAGACAAGTTCCTCAGACGGCTAGAAATGATTAATACGAACGTATAGTCGGCTAGAAATGATTTGTCTGTAATTAATTATAAATTCATTGTATCTTTCTCAGGAAATAAAGATGCAATAGTTGTTTCTAGTAAATTCAGGTACCGCTGTTGTTGCGTCAGCGTTGTAATGCGGCCCGCGGGCTACACTTTAAGCCCTCATGTGGCCTACGGAGCAATTTGTGTTTGAGACCCTGCGCTAGGCCCACCCACTTCTACAAAAAGTTTCCTCCATCACAGGTAGCAGTCGCTGGCATTCGACATTTTGTCAATCGTAATTTATAACATCCGCTGACTTTTGAAATCTCGTAATTATTGCGTAACAATCACAATTTGGCGCCCCAAAAATGCTGCGCCCGGGAGCAGATGTCCCCTTTTGCCCCCCCCCCTTAGTTACGCTACTACCGAAAACTGTTTATGCATTTTTTATTTTTAAGGTCTGAGGGGGGGCCATGGCACAGTGCCCCCCTCCGTACGCTAGTGGCAAAACAGAGCACCGCGGGGTGCTCTTCACCACTCTCACTGCTCCTCACAACTCTTAACAGTGTCGCAGCGCTGCAATCGTTCTCTCGACTTCGTCGCTCGCTCTTACTCGGGTTTATCCATTAGAGCCCGTGCTGCGCTGTGCAATTAAGTATTATTTAAAACATACTTCATATTGGTCTAAATGTTATTTGAAGCAATGGATTTGTACAGAACATTGGATTTGAAGTCCAATCTAATGGACAGTTCCCATTTCGAGAATAATTTCAAACGAACGATAAATTGTCCAGCAACTCGGGCTAATATGAATGAGCCTAGCACGCAGATGACTTACTGGTGTTAGCAAGTGATGCCAGGCTATTTTGCAAAAATAAGCAAGTAAATCCGAAGAACAAGCCCAAAATAGGTAATTTAACAGAAAAATAAGCCCAACATGCGTTTGGCAAGAAAATTTAACAAAATGAAGTTTTGGTAGGAAAATTAAATAGAAAAACAGGGGGGGCACATTCGAAAAAACAAGCCAAAAATGAGCATGTTTTCACAAAGAAAAGGCCCAAACTGCCTTTAGGAGTACTTTGCATTAAAACAGAAAAGTGCCATAAAATTTGAAAAGAGCAGTCCATAAAGCAGAAATCTGCGAAAAACAAGACCAAAAACCAGCAAATTTCAATTAAAACAAACCCATAAACAAACAACCCGCAAGTCTTCAAAAAAAACTCGCAACTCCACAAAAAAAAGCATATCGAGTGAAAACCGCAAGGTTGGCAACACTGGTTACTCCACAGTGAAGTTACCATGACAACTTTTCATTTATTGTTACGTAACTAGCATCATAGAGCAACGATAATGTCAACCAGAATGAAAACAAATAGAAACTTCAGTGACGCAATCGCCGAAAGGTTTTATTCATTCAGAATAAATCGTATGGTGAGCCCGAGTGACGCTGTTCACCTGGATCGCCCCTGTAACAGCCTATCTGAATTTCAGGTGGTTCACCGAAATTCAGTTACACTGTTACATTTAGATCCTTCAGTATACCCAGAGCTGGATTTAACTAATGCGATACCCCTAGGCTAATCCAATTGTGACGTGCCACATCTCACTGTTACNAGGGAAAATAGAAAAGCTCNAGGCCGAAAATGACGATACTGATGCTCTAAAAGAGAGGTTCCCAACATGGGGTACATGCACAATACTGTNACCCCAAGGGTGCNCTTGCCTATCTGAAGAGATACATTTGCGGTTAGCAATATAAGAGAAAAAAATAGATACAATGTGTTTATTTCGAAATATTTATACATATATCAAAATCATCTGCTTATTGTTAAATATATCTATTAATAACCTTGATAAAATATTTGTCATATGTGATTTTAGGGGTACATGTTCGTTGTTCATCTGTCGAAATGTTGAAGGGGTACATGTTCGTGTGCTGGAATGCTTAAGGGGCACAAGGGAAACAAAAGGTTGGGAACCCCTGCTCTAAAAGTACGGTCAATAAAAATTTGTTGATCCTTACTGCGAGTGTCCGACGACGACTGCACTTGTTCTTACTTTCGGCGCAAAAGCGTTAAATGACACGGAATTGTGTAAAATTGTGTAATGCATGCTTGGCCGGTGGGAACACTATTGTAATTTAGACAGGGGAGACAAACAAAAACGTCACGGTTAAATTTTTGAAAAACCACATGCCCTACGTCAACTTTACATCTCCTTTTTCTTCGCTTTGCTCATGTCAACAGTAGCACCCAAAATATACAAGTTCCTAAAAACCAAACACACTACAGATATATGTAGTGGCCGTAAGGACAAGGACTCTAAAAATCTTGCACACACGAGCAAAACACGTCAAGTAAAACATCCCACATGGTTGCAACTGCTAGGATCACGATTCGATTGTTTGTTACTTTTACCAACTGCAAAGAATCGAACGCAACGACACCATCGCGCGAAAGCACTTCTATGCTGTCATTATTGAAATACGTGTTAAGAAATAAAAAGCTACAATCATCAAATCAACTCAGGCTGAAGAGAGCACAGCAAACATTCAAAAAGGGTTTAGTCCTTGCCTTCATAACAAACTTATCTAGGATTTCATTAAAATTTGTTTGCCTAAGTTTGTCATTTTTAATGCACCGAATGCTTAGTGTTGGACAATCTGTCCTGGAAAATTGTGATCTTTAATTCAGTTGCAATTCTTTTGAATCTTGAATAAGACCTTTCTCCTTTAGGAGCAGTTTGTGACCATCAAACTAAGAAATAAGACCCCGCGTGGTTGGATAGACCGACCAGGAGCCACTAATCTAAGGCCTCAGACGTCAGACCCAAACCTGCTGTCATTTTCTTGCTGTTTGTTTACTCTTTGTCTTCTTGGGTAGAGTTATGTGATTGCCATTTGGCAATGTGACTTTTGCATATTATTTAAGCTCATCAAAATTTCTTTGATTTGCTTAGCATGGGAGCAGTACAAACCTCCGAAATCAACGTGGGCCTACTAAATGGAAATCTGATTTCTGAAAGACTGAATAGAAAACTCTAACAAATAGCAACGCTAACAAAGCAGCTGTATTCCTCACGATCAGAAAAATCAACCGTACTTTTATTTTAGGGTAATGCTAGCCTTACACGTGATTCTTATCTTCAATATAATCTTTAAACTTTGATCAGATGCATACCAAACACAATCAACCACAAGACCTTTCGCCTAATTCACACGTAACAGTCGACACGATTCACCAAACACAGGACGCAGTCAAAGTATGTTGAGTATGTTGACACAACAGTCGGCATGCGGCTTGACCAACGGTCATATTGAGATTCATGAAAACTCGTTGAAGAACCTGACGTTATCGACACAAAACCTGATTAAATGAATAAAAATTAAAAACATAAACTGTTGACGAATGTTTATTTATCGCACTGATCACATACAGTAACGGCAATTGACTCTATGCGTACCAAAGTTTGCTGGAGGCCCCTTGGATCTTGAGGCCCTGGGCTTAACCCCTTAACGACCGCAAAAGCGAATAGATTGACTCGTACGTTTTTGGTTATAACTCGCCAGCTGCTGCAGCTAGAGAGGTGTTCAAACCCTCTACGGATTCAGCACGTCTAGTAGTTCCGAGTCAAAAAAAAATTTTCAGTTTTGGGTTCTCTTGGGGGGGCGTCACAAGTGGGGGTGTTTTCGCGTTTTTTTGGCCTACTTTACCCGGGCCTGGACGCCCATCGAATGGGCCCACATTTTGTCCCAAATATTTTTACGAAACTAGGCTATCTTACGAGTCTTTAGAGCCCTTGATTGGCTTTCTAGCATGTCTGGATCAAAACGTATGCCACAAAAACCAAAAAGTGGTCAAAATTTCTACCCCTAAAAAGGTAACC
>JGI24158J21664_10005669_pt1 | contig 16346 bp, 11 predicted proteins | sample Ectturendosymbi3_FD_21664 | JGI IMG/M metagenome (IMG submission 21664)
GTTCCCTTTTTCCTATTATTTTCCGTTTGTGCACTGGTCACTGCACATTGAACCATCATCTGTCACGCATTGGGCTTCACCCTGACGGGCTCTGTGGCCAGTGTGAAATACCCGAAACGGTGGAACACACGATCGAAGCCTGTCCCAAATACTTGACGGCACGAAAACGTCTGAAACTTGCACTCAATCAACTTGGTATTTCTTTTCATACCCCGGAAATCCTCCGTAGCACAGCTGCTGCAAATCTTGTAGAAACGTTTGTGCGAGAGTCAGGCGTACGTCTATAAATCTTTTTACACGGTCCTGGCACTACAAGACTTCGTAGTCAGAAAGTGCCATCAACCCCCCTCATAATAATAATAATAACGAGAAGTAGGAAGCGAAAGATGAACAGAACGTATGAGCACGAGGAGAGTCAACACGTATGTCAGTCATGCGTGAGAGTCAGCTTGAAGTTGTTGCAAGAGCCAGCGTTATCAATTTGTTATGTTTCGAAACGCCTCAAGTTTGTTAGCTAGTTTTCCGTTTATGAATAAAATTCAAAAATTATCCTATGGCTCCATCATTGTTCCCAGTCATGACCCCGTCACTGCAGTGATTTCCAGACTCCACAGTGTTTCTCAGAAGAGGAATCATCGCCGCTACACTTGTTTGATATAGGATCGTGTCCATTTTATCCAGGGATGGGTGTGACACGATTTGACCTGCGAGCCGATTCTAGTAAGCTAGGCTTTAATTAACATAAAATCGCAGTTACCCTCTGCAGAAACAAAGAGCGGTATCAAGAACACATTATAATGACAACAACAAGAAGGCTCGCTCAACACTCGCCGTGAAATACAAACGCCAACTGCCCCGAACTGTCGTGGCAGCAATCAACGTTCCGCGAAAAAACAAAGTAAGGGCGAGGCATCAACACACGAATCTCCACAGTGGGGAACCTGCGGCCCGCATGAACATTTGATATGGCCTGCAACAGAATTTTCGTTACCAATGTTAGAGTACATCACCCCGTCAAAACGAAGCAGCATGGTAAGGAGATACTTAGATAGTAATTCAAAAGAAGTCACACTTAGTAGTTCATAAAAGTAGAATTTTAGGATTATAGTTGATAAAAGTAGAATTTAGGATAAAATCAATTGATTTTGCCACCAGCCAGCAATAACGCACAATTCGTGATATTAATTTGGTTCCCCACCCCTGATTTTATCATTGTAGACTGTTGCATTTGCTGGTTTGTCACTGAAATACAGATTTGACAGCACTATGAGAGGTACTGAACTAAAGAAACTTAGTTCTCTTATGAACTGTCAGTCACGACAAGCGAAAACATTTGAAACCGACAAAACGTTTAGCTTGCATAGCAAATTGATGTCTGCACTTGCAGAGTGTTTGCAGTTTTGTCCATAAGGGTCCTTACAGCGAGCCTTTCCTTGAGGTCATTTGCATTTAGTCGTGATTTTTGCAGAATTTTTACAGGTTTGCCTCACATCTGATTAAAGAATCACCATAGGTTCAGAGTTTCTTGGTTAAAAAACCGCTACCCACTCAATTGGCGTTGTGCAATTCTTCTATCTCTTCCTAAAAAGAAATGATCTTGAAGGTCTCTTTTCTGAACCTTCACAAGACGTAATTAGTTTACTTTTTTACTCTCTTTAGACGAAACTGAAAGATGCCGATTGGATTCCTGCAATGCTGAAGGAACACATTGCTAGAATCAAGGACATCGAATTGCTGACCGGAATCTCGTTCTTTACAAAGTGGTCGGGCTCATCTTCTTCCACATATGTCAAAGCTGCATCTATTCGAAAAAAGCTTTGGTTGCCAGAATTTCAAGGTCAATGGATGAGCGATTTTTTGGGCCCGGATCAAACAACTCCTTCTGTGGATGCAACTTCCTCAAGTGCAGAGAACGTTCTGGGAGTGAGAATCACTTTCGTCCTTCTGTTTTGGTCGTTGTTCGGAGAACTTCTGATATTGAACAATTGAAAGCACACATCTTTTAGAGAAATATTTTACCTGCTGTTTATGTGCACTGCGAAAAACACTGGGTACATTGGAAAAAAACGTTTGAGTTCGTTTATGTGTAAGCGAATTTTATTTGCGCTTCTCATTGCCTTTTGGCCTCAGTTAGCTCAGCTTAGAAACCGTAAGATCCCACTTGAAATGTAGTTGTAGATCTTGATATTCCAGGATATATAAGAACATGACGGAGTGAAACTGTTGCTTAACTTACGGAAAATGACAGTAAAGCTTGGAGGACTTTTGCATTCCTATTAAAAGCACAACAAAAACAGGTTTGGTCAGAGGTCTATTTCAATTAAACTGTTGCTTTGTGATGCCAGTTTAAGTTTCTTGATGTTTTTTTTAGCACCTCTAAAGATCTTGAAATTCACATAGTGGCTTCAAGAACCGAATTTAGGCCTTAACGTGCCGACCAATTGCAACAGAATGCCAATCAAGGCCACAAAAGGAGAGGATTTTTGTGTAGTTCATTTAAAAAATGTGTAATTTGACACTTAGAATTTCTTTGCAGGTCCCAGTGTGTCCTTGTGATCACATCGTGACGTCACACTGTCCCAAAAATGCCAAATCCACAATCACTATATTAAAAAAATTGAATGTACATAACTTTTAGCATTTTCATGTAAGTGTTCACCACATGTGAGAGAAGCAAGGAATCCATCTTCAAAGTTGTAATAAGAATCGATTTCACGTAACACCACGCATCATCAGTCCATAAATTTGTAAGCAGTGCTAACAGGAAAAACGTGAAAGGTCCAAAATAAGGGCAGAGAAAGCAAACAAACTCAGGTGTGAAGTGAACATATCACAACACCACAATCAAAACTTTGAAATGGCGTCTTTCTCAAATAATTGCGTTCAGTGGAACTTCNAAACTTTAGATGTNACTTAAATTTAATAAATCACAATGCCATCTGCAATAATTAAAACGATAAAATACGTCATTCTCAGGTAATTGCGTTCACTTGAATTTCAAAACTAACTGATGCTTCGTTGAACAAGGTATGGGGTTCATTTAAACTTGAAACAACACGTCGCGTGATTCAGAACGTGGGAAGAATGGGAGAATGCGTAAGTAACGCTGCATTCGTAGCGCTGGCAACCAAAAAGTCTAGCGTGCCCATTTGAAATCGCTGTGGCGGGTGGAAAGAACAACTCACAGCACGTTTGAGGTGAAAAAGATCAAAATATGCCAACGAACAACCCAAGATAGCAAACTTGAGTACAGATATGTGCAAGTTTGAATCATCGCAAATAATGAAAGCAGAGTACAGTTGGCTGATTCCTCGAACGCTTACAAAAAACCTGGAGCTTTTGATTGTTTCTGCATTTTTAGATGCTTCGTGTTAGTTCTCTTTGTGGTCTGCGTATATAATGAAAAGTGTGTAATTGGCGTGATATGTCAGTGGTTCTCAACCGCCGGTCTGCGGACCGGTACCGGTCCGCATAGATTTTTGCCGGTCCGCAAAGCAACCTACATTTCCGCCATGTAACTGAAAATGGTTAGTGTCCGTGCTGAATTCGGTAAAATCCTGGCCAATGACATGTGGCTTGCGACTGATAGACTGGATATTTCGGTTTCGTTNATGCTCGGCTTTTTAGGAACGATTTATTGTATTTCGNCTGTAAAGTCAGTTCGCCGATAGCGACGCNTTTTCTGCGATCCCTTGAAGTGACGTTATATGGCAATTCTACGGTTTTTCAAAAACACACTTTTTTCATATAAAACATTTGCGACCACCATCGCTGAAACGTACCGTCGCCGAAACTACCCGTCCCCTTGTACTCCTTTCGGAGTGTCAAGAGTGGTCTGAGTCTCGCGCATCTCTGTTTGCTTGCAACATGGGCCACACGTCTGCTTCCGCAGTGAATACTGCACTGGTGGCGAGTCAATGGTAGCGTGAACCGTTTCCGTGCACCCAGCCATTAACGCCGAGCACGAAGCTGGACAAGCCGCAAACAACGTTTTGAAGTCTTCGGTATGACCGACAAGACATCGAATCCAGCCAACCTGCTTTGGTGGCACGTGGTCTACCAACTGTACCACATTCCTAGTTTAGACTGGAAATTATGACGCATGGTCAAATCCTTTGTCTAGTTTCATATTTATTACCATAAACTTCGTGGTACACCTCTGGAAGTTGCTGTATTATATGTATGACGGAAGATTGAAAATGCATTCAACAAAGCAACAAGCGATTTTGCACTTTCTTAACAAGGACTATTTCAGCTTTCAGAAAAGAACAACTGTCAAAGTGGACATGAAGCAAGCACCAGTGCTTCATTTACAACAATCTGCAAGAAGAGAATGTACAGATATGTTGATAGTTGCAGGGTGAACTAAAAACCGAAAAGGAGATATTTTCAGGCAATATGATAAAAAATACTTGGACTTGGCTTTACTGTAGCTCCATATAGTGAACAGCCGCAGCAGTCCTTGTGTTTAGTTTGCTCCCGAAATCTCTAAACGATGCAATTATGCAGCCTTCCACATTTGCTCATCACTTTCATTCGAAGCAGGGCATGCAGAATGGAGAGGGAAACGGTCCCGGGCATCTAAGGCAGGGGGACATCCAAAGAGTGCAACTTAAAAAATTTTTGTGGTATAAGGCTACTAATACATGCTGAATGAATTTGATTTTTCGAAACTCGTTTTGTCAACACTAATTCTGCGTATGGCTTGTTTTTCTCACATTCCTCAATACTAGATGTTGGTAGGGGGGGCATACAATCAAGCAGTTACCCCAGGCATCACCAGAACTCTGCACGCCCCTGATTCGAAACACAGCAATCTTAAGGCAAACCACTGGATTATTTTCAAAGACTACTCAGCGAGATGTATAGTCAAGAAAGCAAATGAAACCATGTCTACAACTGAAGAATCTCTTTTCCATGCATCGCATCTAAGTCCTCTTGAAATAAATCAAACAAAAATCGTTAAACATTGGGAATAAGTTAGTGAAGCCGCGCATCCTGTCTGCAGTTAAACAAGTTTCGGTTCCCCAGCAGCTTAGAAACTTGAGCGTCTACCATTTTCTAACCACACAATTCGGCGAAGGATTGAAGGTAAGGCAACTGATGTTGATGACTAGGTTTTAGAAGAAATATGGAAGTCGAGGTATTTTGCATTTCAGCGAATCAACTGACGTAACTAATTGCGCCGTTCTTCTTTATTTCTTATGTAATAAGGGAAAACAAGATTTCAAGGAAGAACTTCTGTGTTGCATGAAATTTCAAGGCGTACTACCGGGTCAAAGATATTAGATTGCCTTAGTGAGAAAGAGAGACTGAGAAAACCGTGTCAGAGTGTGCACAGGTGCGGCTGCAAGTTTGAATGATTTAATTGTCGCCTTGGTGTATAGTTGCAAAAATTAAAGAATTAGAGCATAAACAAATGTTGTTTACTCATTGCATGATCCATCTGAAGCACTAAGCTGCAAAGAAACTGATTTGAAAAGTCAATGAAATTCGAAGTCGACCCCGGAACCACAGACTGAAAACACTGCGTGAAATGGATTTGCAGCATGAACTTATTCTACATGCAGAAGTAAAATTGCCGAAAAGTAGGCGAGTTCTTTCGCGTTTTGTTGAGCTCAATGAAGAAACAAACCAGTTCCTTAAGAGAAAGGAACTCTCAATTAGCAGAATTTCTTTTGAATGAAATGTGGATGAGTAAGATTGCGTGTTTGGCGGATATGTTTTGCCATTTGAACAAGCTCAATACAGGGGATTTGCAAAAATATCTTTGTACTGAGAAACAAAACATAGGCATTCAAAACGAAGCTGGCAGTTTGCCATTGCTTTGCGCAGAAGGGAGATACAGAGATGTTTTCGACTTTAAACGATTTTTTGACAAGTGTTAACGTGTCAATCAACATATTTACAAGTTATTTTACGACTTTGACTACACTGTTTTCCTGGATATGAGGATTCTGGAAAGGAAACCGTGTATAACGGTTTTAGTTTAAAAAATCTTTCAAAAAACTATGCATGTTTTATTTCGAGACGTCTCGGATTATTCTTTAATTCATCTTCAGTCAAAAAATAAAGCAACACTTGGCAATGCTAGCAATTTAAAACCAAAAAATCTCTGTGAAGCATGAAATAACAGTGTGACGCAAAAGCCGTCAAAAGCAAAACCAAGACCGCCAACCCTGTCAAACTCGCTAACAGTGAAAGCAGGATAAACAGACTTGCAGAAAATGCTAAAAAAAACTACATAAGTTCGTAATCTACGTAAACAAGCCAAGACCAGCAGCAAAAGACTGTTCACAGAGCACTGCAAGCGAAGGATGCAAAATTTTGTTTAACATTTACCAGTTAACAATCAGCACGATATGTCTGCGTCAGCACCAACAGCAATGCACGTAACACGTATCAACATAAGAACTTACCATCAACCAATCATTTTACATAAAATCTACGTATTGAAGAGGTATAAAGGGGTGGAAAAATTGTCTACATTGATCTCGGGTTTAATGTAGATTGTCTACATTAATTTTCCACCGCTATATACCGATTCCTGGAAGACGTTCAAACGCGTCAACCGGTCAATTTCATGATAGACTAAAAGGTACACTATTGTTCAAGAAATAAATTATGATTGTAAGTTAGGGATAATATTTAGTGTTATGTACTACCACTACGATTTAATATGTGTTTTATTCATTAGAGTGCTTAGAGTCGTTCTGCATTAAAAGTGTTTTACAAAATATTAATGTGTTGACTCCGGGTAATCTTTAGGGCAGGTTAAGCAAACTGAGCTTCTGTGACAACTTCGCCTTGGTGTAAGTAGACGGACCCATTAGATAAATACTGCAGCTAAACTTCGGATTTTTCTGGTCGTACACAAACCCATACTCCAGTGTATAGGCCACAAAAACTACCGTAATAACTGGCGCCCAAAACGTGAGATTTTTTATCTTAGAAAATAAATCTTTTCAAACAAGTCAACACACACGTTTTCGTTTCCCTTAATGCCACTGTTTTAACGTTGCTGCTTGAAAACTTTGCTGAAAAAAAAAAAACGTTTCAGTCACGACGTTTTAGCTAACACTGCCCGATTCTTGCGCTTTTTCTCCTCAGAAACTTTGCCACTTATAGCTCCTGATGGCTAGTGCCATTTTCATCACATAAAAAACTTGATAATATGATTTTATTTTTCAGAAAATATGACTTTATATGACGAAACAAAAATGACTGAGCTAAAGCATGCAACTACTTTACATGGAAGCCTTACCAACGAAAATAGGCATAAGTTATGGCAGCCGGGGGCAGGGGTTCAGGAGTCGCAAGCGCACCCCCGAAAGTTTTTTTTTTGTGAAAATCCGGGCAAAATCCCATAAATTTGGGCAAAATCTGTTGAAACCTTTGAAACCTTCACCTTCACAAAATCCCTGAAAAGCTGGGCAAAGTCTCTGAAAATACAGGCACAAATGGTGCCCAACGTGTTTTGATTTGAAAAAAATGGTGCCTAACATCACATGAAGAGCCATTTTTTTGGAGGTCTTCCCACAAACGGTCTTCAAGAGAAAATATTCGCACAATAAGCGACCTAAACATTTTTCGGGCAAGTTTAGGGAAATTCGGCAAAACTCCTTCGCACCCCCAAAAATTTGCCTGCTTCTACACCCATGTGGTAGCCCCATGGTTTGTCGAAGCCCTCTAAAATTAACGGCTCAGAAGATGAGCATAACATGCACATTATTTCGTTTGAAGCAAATTGAAAGCATGTATGGATATTGGCTTATTTCTTTGCGGGAGGAAGACCACGCATTTTTTGGAAGTACGTTACATTTCATCCAAATAACTTGGTTCTCCTACGTCTTTGCCAACATTCGCAGAGTTACCAAGCGGGTTCAATTGACAGGATGCAGCTTAGACCTTGTGATATAGTAGTTTCACTCGATATGTTGAGATTACTTTAATGGTTTCCTTATTGAATTAGGTTGAAAATATGCAAAAAATGACTTTATGACATAACATTCACAATATGACTTTTTATGACTTTATAACTTTTGTTATAGAGTTCGTGGGGGTGCGATTTTTGTTTTAAAATTTGTTTCAGATGTCTGATGCACAGAAAAAATATGACTTTAAATGGCTGTATTGACGGCGTTACAGATTTCGCCATCGCGCTAGCTTATAAACGGTGCAATCTCGCTTTCTGCTCTTTCGTTCTACAAATCGACTGATCAAAAACATTTTCTGATGGAACACGCAATAACATGTGGTGTAAATGGCTTGACTAGCTTCATGTGTTTATGATGTAACGCAAGTATAGTAGCCATCGGAAGAAAAGTGCGTTTCCACCATACGTTACACTTTATGATGAAACAAAGGTCGCAGTTCGGCTGCGGCTACCTCCTGACGGCACCAGAAGTTACGGAACCAATGATACTAAACAGCAACCACAGCAGAACTAGCTTTGCTGCTTAGTAAGCATGCAAATAGTATCGCTTTCGTGACATTTGTGCATTAGGCGTGATGCACGAGGAGGTAAACCCATGCCAAAACAACGATTTTTAGAAAAAGCTACAAGCAAAATTCAAACATGTTTGCAGTAAAAAAACCGAAAATATTTATATTCAGTAGTGATTACTAAAACTGGCAGTAAGTCAAACTTGCGGAAAAATTATTAGTGATACTTAACGCAACATCGGAATATAGCGTTGTATTCTTGTATCTATTTTGAATCACGACGATTTTTCAAACGATTATTTTATTTCAAACAACTAAACATCATCACGGGCGACCCCCTTGGAGCGCAGGGCCCGGGGCAATTTCCCCCGTTGCCCCCCATTAATCCGGCCTTCTCCACTGTAGTCATTAATAGGCGTACTGTACAATATCTATAGACAGACAGCTTTAAGTAAAAAAGTAGCTTTTTTGAAAAAGGGTTTATGACACACATAAATAATTATGTTAACTTACAATTCAAACAGAGTCCTCCAATAAAGGTTCATCAAGTATATCAAATACAATAGCAATATAGAGCATCAATTTATACATCAATTTTGTCCAGTATCTTCTGGGAGAATTCAGTCACGGAAGTTTCTTTGAGAGGGTCGTAACTGCTCTGAATCTTGGTGTCAGGTTTCACAGGTATTTATACAAGCGTTGGTTTCTTCTAAGTATCCTCCCAGGAGCTGTGCAGGACAGGTTGGCGTTTTTACGTTTATTTTTATGTGACTGGACCAGTTTTGTCTACGCAAGGCCGCATCGAGCTTTTTCCAAGCTATTTTCGGCAGATCATTGTTTTCGTTTCTTCGGTTCAGTCTGTCAGAGTCACCTGCTGTGTCTGTTTTCTTGTGTGGCATTATATCTTGTGTTTCTCCAGTTAGTAGGATTTTTCATCCGTAGGTGTACCACTCTATGTGTCATGTAGTCACGAGTTTCCTCGTGTGGGTTTGTCGCTGTCTCGTGCCTGTGGAATGGCATCAGTCTCTTTAATTATTCTTTATATTTCTGCAGAGCTGCCTGCAAGTGTCAGAAACAAAACGGTTCATACTGGTTTAGTCGGTATCTGAGTCTTTAATTTTCCAAGTTTTCCTGGTACCTTGTTAAAGTTATTTCTTTCACAAAGTATTTGCTTTNAATAATTGCTTTCATTTTTGTCTTCATTAATTTTAGGATGCTTCATTTTTTGTGAACGATGTTTTCTCATTGCTGGATACTNCAAAATCTGTTGGGGATACAAATAGTCCTCAACAACTCTTCACTAACACTTTCATCTCTTAAGCTAACTAAGGTAGTAGTGCTCGAGTCTTAGCTTGTAATTTCAAGCAGAGCAAGAGTCTTAGCTTGTTAGAGCATTATTTCCACCAATTATTGTTGTGGNAAAATCNAGCAAGCGAACCCTGTATGCACGGATAAAAGTTTCAAGCACCTGGATACAACCAACAATATAAAGGAAAAGTTCACATTTGACAAAAATTGTACAGTTACACCATACTTTGTACAGTTTGCTTTAAATCTTTCTGCAACCAAAATGCCTTTCAGAAACTCAACGTTGTCCAAAAAAAAACTGGCAGTATGTCACCAAAGCATAAACAAATGATATGCTTTCCCAATAACTTTGACTCAGCTGCTATAATAACTTCACAATCAACCAAGGGGTTGTACCTACTCATCACTGACGCGACGCTTTTCAGCAGTATTAAAATTTGGTGTGTCAACGATAAAAATCGGTATCGTGAAATATTTATTGCTTTCAAAACGAAAAAGTTTTTGTTTGCAAATCATTTGCGAAGAAAAAGTGTTTTCGAAACTAAAGTAAAATGTTTTTGAAAGGAAAATATTTAAATTTGCGATTACAATTGAAAACATTCTGTATCTTTTTTTCAAAAAAATCCAGAGAGAAAAAAGTTTTAGGGTGGCAGGCATGGGCCACCATATCCTTCCTTGCATTAGACGAAGTACAAACACTCACTAAGATATGTTAATTGAAGGTTAGGAAAACATAAACGAAGACACATCAAATTAGATTGCTTTAGCAACAATTCACCAAAACACAAAATCTCGACATTGCCATTCACTTTTTTGCAATGAATATAAGCAGCGATGCCCTGAAAAAAGAACAAGCACTCGTTGCCAAGTGATGTAGATCTTCCCACCCCTAGAGTATTAAAAAAAAACTACGCGTCGTCAGATTGAAAAGCAGGGTTTTCGTGAGAGCCATGGAAATTGCTGTGCGAAACGTTCGAATCATCAGCCTCAGGCGAAATTTGACTATTTCTCAAAAATGATGAGGATTGTTCAGTTCTCGGATTGAATTTTCCTTCCTGCAAATGTTCTTGCTCTACTATCTTTGCTGCAGCGAGCATTTTCGAGAAAATGGAATCAGGATTCTTCATAAGCACGGAAGTTTCGTCGAACTCAACCACCTGGATACAAGAGGATATTTGAAAGAAAAGTTTACTCTGTTTGGTGATTATAGTACATTGGTTATGTGCTGTATGTTTTTGGACAGACATCAATTTTCCATTCTTTGAAAATACCTAGAAGGATAAATTTGAGAGAATTTGCAAAATATTGGAAAAAATTGAAACGTAATTTTGGAAAGATACGAAACCAAGTCAACCTGTTTTTTCACACACAAACAACTCAACGCATTAGGCAACAGATCAACCTCAGCACAAGCAACTCAATATCTTTCAACTTTCCATCGAAAACACAAAAAACGATTTCACATTCTTTCCAAAATCGGTGCGTGTCTCTCAAATTTGTCCGTCTTGGTATCACAAATACAGAAAATCGATGTCTGTCACAAAACGCTACATAGCCTATCGACTACTCGTACAAATCTATCTACTTACTGCCACCACCAATACTCAGAGAAGCAAATTGTTAACTTTACACTCCACAAAACTATTCTCTCGCCAATACGAGACCACAGTCACTCCACCCTGCTCGCGTCGCTTTGCTCGCTTGCACCAAAATCACTCTAAATAAATTCTGCCATATTTCTCGCAGTTAGTTTTTGCTACCAGCTTTTAAAACATATCCTCAATGTTTTTTTCAAAGTCCACATCAGGACTGCCACCTACCGCCTCGCCTGTGGCCCCTGCGCTGTTCCCACAAAAAATATCGACTTCAAAGTTAATCTTAAAAAGTCATGCATTGTATTGTTTAACGTCTTCGCTCCTACACGCTAAGCGCTAGATTTTAAATACGTATCGCAGTAAAGAGAAATGCACAAGTACATGGAAGAAGACGAGGATATATAAATGGCGATAGTAAAGAGTATACGCTTGATGGCGCTAATGCATTTACTGTACTTTGATGAAATACAAGCTATTAAGACACATGCATGAATGACGCCATCCATGCTTATAATAATGTAGAACTGTGATGACTTCGAAGTACATTGATTTATGAAATGCATGAGGGAGTGGGAGGCTGGACCAAGGGTCATTTAGGCTGCAGAACTCCCAAAGACGAAGCCGCTTATAGTGTAAAGGGAACAGTGTATAATAGTTAGTATGAGTCTTTTGCTCTGGATATAAAATGTAATATGTGCAACAGTAAGTTGAAGTAAAATGCGTTGCAGACAAGGATAAGCCACTAGAAGAAAATGGTTTGAAGTTGTCAAATGAACATTTACTATTATTACACATTCAAAAATATTCGTGAATGCTGGAGAGGAAATGCGTCAAAACCTAAAGACCACTGCAGCACTGGAATGGTGTCACGAGATTTAAGCAGGTTGAGAACTAGTCGCATAAACATGCTTTGCGGAAATGAACTCGTTGTCAATGCATGCATGAGAACTGAAATGCGCTTGCTTTGTATCTGTAGACTAAAGCACTGTACACTGGTTTGATGCAACCAATTTCTGTGAACGCAACAAAAGCCAAACGATGTAATACTTAACAGACACGCTTCATGATATGACAATTTCCACTTTAACAGGGTTAAATAATTAAATCAATCCACTTGGTTTATGTACACCAACAAATAAGAGCACAAAGTATGGTTCTAGTAGCGGAGTAATACATATTTATTATAATCTACCAAACAAAAGACCAAACACGTTTTAGTTTTTATTTCTGAAGGAATTTTTGACCATATTTCTATTGCACTATATTTTATCATTTTAGCGCCTGAGTTTGAAAGTGCTTTTGGCAAAGCAAATTGTCGAGTTTTGATTTGTCTTATACTATATGGATGAAGATCTTTAATGAGTTTAGAGATGAGTGTAATGGGCGACTCATTCAAAAGTTAGTTGATTTTGGTGCAAACGTGTACGCTTTTAAAATGTTCAGTGAAAATGGTGAAGATGGAAAAACTGAGTAGAGATGTAAGGGTTTAAGAAGAAAATTGTTGACAAAATATTGGCATTGGTGATTACGAAGATTGCTTGTTCTGGAAAAAATAACAGATGCGATCCATGAATGAGATTCTTCGTCAGGGACATGAACTTTTTACAGAGGGAGTTAACAAGACTGCTTTGAGTGCAAGGGAAGATAAGCGAATTGTACTTGAGAATGGGAAAGACACTCTTTCGTATGTTTTTTTTTGACAGTGTTTTAGTCAGATACGCAATATAAATCAAATTTATTTTCAAACGAATAAAAACAAACCATAAAATAAAAGTGCTTTGCGCAATGCATGACGACTTAGAAACAGAAAAAATGTCTTATTCTCAACTGTGGAAGAAAAAAACTGAGATATTCACTTACAAACTTTTGTCCAAGTTTGGGAGAGACAAAAGCAAACGAGCAGATTGATGCTACTTTTTCTGTTTGGCAGAGTGTTTGCAGTCTTACATTTGAAAAAGTACCTTCGTCTGAAGACCATGAAAAAAATTTTTCTTTTAACTGACCATGGCAATTATATTAAATGTCCTTTTAAGTTGAACGGCAAACGTGGATGGACGCTTGCTAATGCTTTTTATCCACGTGCTGGACAAATTTGTGGAGACATTCACTTTGACAATGAACGTTTTACAAATCAAAAAACAAAACCTGGTGATGGAAAATATAATTTCTTTTCTGTAGACACGAATTAAGTCACGCGTTGGGAATAAACTGTATCATTCCAATCACGTAGATTCTGCCACAACACCATTTTGCAAACATGGGTTTGCCACTGAAAACAAACACGATACCCTCTGACGAACTAACAAAGCCCAGATTCAAGAAATGTATAGCAAACCAAAAATTTGTTGCGTTTAACTCCAAGAAAGCGAAAATTGTTGCCAAACATCCCAAACATGGAAAGATAAAGATTTTTTTACTCTGAAGTTGAAACCATTTTGAAAAAACCGCAGGCTACATTCTGCTGGAGTAGGAGGTGGTGGTCCTGATGGGGCTTTGACAAAAAGACTGACGAGGACATTGAGAAGATTTTTCAAAAGCTTGTAGCAAAACCAACTGGAGAGAAATATGGCAGAATTTGTTGACAGTTAGTTTGGTGCAAGCGAGCAAAGCGAAGCAGGCAGGGTGGAATGACTGTGGTCTCGTGTTGGCGAGAGAATCGTTTTGTGGAGTCTGAAGTTAACAATTTGCTTCTCTGAGAATTTATTGGCGGTGGCAGTAAGTAGATAGATTTGTGGAAGTAGTAGATAGGAGTAGATAGGTTATGTAGCATTTTGTGACAAACGTCGATTTTCTGTATTTGTGATACCCAGACGGACAAATTTGAGAGACATGCTTCGATTTTCGAAAGAATGTGAAATCGGTTTTTGTGTTTTCGATGGAAAGTTGAAAGATATTGAGTTGCTTGCGTTGAGGTCGATCGGTTACTTAATGAATTGCATGATGAGTTGTTTGCGTGTGAAAAAAACACGTTGACTTGGTTTCAAATTTTACCAAAATTAAGTTTCAATTTTTACCAATATTCTGCAAATTCTCTCAAATTTATCCTTCTGGGTATTTTCAAAGAATGGAAAATTGATGTCTGTCCCGAAACATACATAACCCATCTAAACATACATAACCCATCTACTCGTATGTGTAGAGTCAATTAGCAAATGCTTAACTAATTTTTAATCGCGTAGTTTCATTTGTTTGAAGCAAAAGTGGCAGAATCTTCGTGTCTTCTCAAACAACTATTCTCAAGTCTATTCAAGAACTATCAAAATTAATCGGTTGGTAAAAGCCATTTGTGCAACGACTGAAACCCTTGTTTTTTGTGCATTACAAAATCATTTCATGAAAGAGACCGAAAAATATGTCCATATTTTTTCAAACAAGCTCACCCTGCCATTGTCCATCACCAAAATCTTGTCGCAAGTGAGAACCGTGTTGAGACGATGAGCAATGGTCAACATTGTACAATCAGCAAACGCCTCACGTATCGTCTCTTGCACCAAACTATCGGTTTCGCTGTCGATGGAAGCTGTGCCTTCTTCGAGCATTATGATGCGGGAGTGTCGCAGAATGGCTCGAGCCAAGCAAAGCAGTTGCCTTTCGCCAACACTGAAGTTTGCTCCATTTGCAACAACAGTGCTTTCTAGTTTTTCAGGCAAGTCGGACACCTGCAACAAAAAACATATGCTTGAACAACAAACAAGTAATTTTTATTAGGGAGGGTTGGCAGATTTTTCTGATAGTTTAATACCTACAGCACATTGACGAACCGTTTTGTGCAATACGTCAACTGTGACCATAAAGCACAAATAATCAAACGTTTGCGAAATGTTGCGTTGGAAGCGGTTTTTGCTTATCCTGCCTTTCAAAACGAAATGTATCAACGCTTGCTGATGAAGCATGGATTGATTTTACTCGAATTGCAATTCATCTGGTGAAAAAGTATCTGACGAGTGTACACCGGTATGCGCTGCAAGGAACTGCACAATGGTGATGAGCTTGCACAGAGTTAGAAGTTAATGAAGAAGATAATTGGTATCAAGAAGTACTAGTTTCTTGACGTGGCACTGATGCAAAGCGTTCCAGATTTCCTGATCGGAATGCTGTTCATACGGATCGAGGTTGTAACGGACGCTTCCTACAAATAGCACGGGATCTTGTGGAATGATGGTTAGTTTTTTCCGAAGATCTTCAAGTCCAACCGTAGCAATGTCGAGGTCGTCAATGAAAATTTGCCCACGAGAAAGTTCAGTCAAACGAAAGAGAACTGTTCCCAATGACGATTTTCCTGTTGTTGGTGAGAATTGTTAGAAAAATGTTTTATTCGATTCATGCGAAGCCGTTCAACCGATTGCTGCAACACTAATAGTTGCTGACCTGATCCGGTTCGACCGACAATTCCTATTTTTTGTTTTGATTCGATGTTGAAATTTACATTGAGCAGTGCTTCCGGGAGATTGGGTCGGTAACGCATGGCGACGTTCCTGAATCTGGAACACAAATTGATTGGAACCAGCACAATTTTTTAATACAGTTTATGGCAAATGAGTTGTAACACAACAGCCCTGCTTAGGAATACTTCAAACGCTATGCGAGTCGGTAAATCATGGGTGAAATGCGACCCAAATAAAATGCGTTTTCCTGAGACATGTGACAACCGTTATTTCCAGACAAAAAATTTTTGAGTTCCCGACATCCATTTTTAATTACTTTCACAACAAAATCGCATCTTCGCAGCAAAACATACATGTCACACATATATTCGGCAGTGTACCCCCAGCAATGAAATAACAAAAGGGATTTTTCAGAGGAGCATTTTTGTTCGTGCGTAGAAAACGTCATGCACATTTTATATCCATTAGTTAATTATGCAAGTAACCTTAAATATTCCGTTCGGCCGGTGACGTCACGATTTCGGTCGGTGACGTCACAACTGGTAGCAACACAATGGCCGATATTATGTCAGTGACATCAAAATGGCCACTAAAACAGACGCCAATTTGTCAT
>JGI24158J21664_10005670_pt1 | contig 16346 bp, 9 predicted proteins | sample Ectturendosymbi3_FD_21664 | JGI IMG/M metagenome (IMG submission 21664)
AAAATAACCTTTGTGAAGTATTACAATGACGTAACAACGTGGCCAAGGACTTGCTGTCAAGGGAGGCGAACTAGACAGACATCCTAGAAATCAGTTTATCTATTGACATTTTTGCGATGAAAATGAAAGACAACGTAATTTTCCGAATTGACAGTTTAGCGGTTATGTTCGTCGTAACAACAAGTTTTTTGTCCAAACCTTCCGTTAGCAGCAGTTTCTTGAGAAATAAGTTCGGAAACAATGGATGCGATTGAAAAATAATATCTAAGTCACCACACGCTGTAAACTAAAATAATTTTTTGTTTTTTTTCAATCTCCACAAAAAGAAACGTTCAAAGTGACCTTGTTCAAAGTAGAAGATTATTTGATTTTCTTTGTGTTATTTGAAAGTATTTGGCTTCAAAGTTAAAACCTTTGCTGGCAAACATAAATCTCATAACGCGTTTTCACAAGCAAAGTTATATATCACTCACTTTTGTAATTGCGTGAGTCGAGAAAATTTGATGAAACTTTTTTTAAATGCCTGATGTGAGTCAGCTTCTGATTGTGCAAGCTTCGCCTTTTTAAGTTTTCCTCAACAGTGTCTTTGCACCTTTATTTGATACTGCGTTTAGTTGGTTTGAAGCACTGTAAAAGCTCAACGCACGTTAATAAACCGTCAGAGTTTAGAATGTTCCAAAAAGCAAAAAATTGATGCCTCATTCTTCTCTCATTCTTGTTTGAGGATAAATCTTATCCCATGATATCCATTAACATAATTCAAGTAAACAACAAAGACAAGGAGCTGCCATATACCATTGGAAGAGCAATTAGTTTTTTTGAAANAAAACACTTTTCAAACAAGCGTCATGCNTCATCAATATTGGTCGTATCAGCATCGAATCCATTTTGAAGTCAATTGGCATTTTCTTTAATTTGTTGAAAGCCTCCGTTCTGAAATTGTTGCGGNTTGGTTGCTGCTTGTACCTGTGTTTGTGAGGCTTAGTTGGAGTGTCTCTTGCTTCGATTTACGTTTCGCTGGATCGCGGCTTATCAATTCAAGCTTCGTCGTCTAACCAAGCCCGAAAATAATCTGTGCACCCAAAACTTGTGCGTAGTCGTAGTCTTTTGTAAGATCCTCCGTGTATAATATTTACCAATTCTGTCCAAAATCACCATTTAGTCCAGCATTGAATGTACAGCATGATTTTTGAAAAGAGTAAGCTGACCGATGCCACGAGAAACGTATTTACTGCATAATTGCACGAAGAAGGTATTTTGCAGATCACAACTTTTTCGGAAGAGAAGAGTAATCGCAATCGGAGCTCTTTTATGTCAGTTGCAGAATTAGATAAGAAAAGCGACATTAAAAAGCTCTCGCCCAGTCTTAGCTGAAAACTGGTAGGTTGGTGCTGTCTTGGTCTTGAGTGAGTTTTTTTAACAGCAGTCGCAGGTGAAAGGTCTCTAATTGTTTTGCATGAATGCGGCAACTGTCAGTAGTCTCATTGTGACGTCCGCGAAATCTTTAGCGGCAGTGAGTATGCTGGCATGTTGAAATTTAGGATTTCTCACCGGAATCCCCCATGTTCCTCATGGTTTGGTTACGAAAATGTTGTCCGTGCCTCTTTCAAATTACGAACATGATATGCTGTTCCAACAACAACGTGGTATGCTGTAGCTCCTATTGTACATGTATAGGAACTCACCGTGGATGTTTGAATCCGACTAGGGTGTGTGCTGTCACCACTCACTTCATAGTCTATAATGAAGTGGATAGACAGTCACAACCGAGTCGACGTGGGTGTCGCTGTTTGGAGCTGCAGGATCAACCGTTTGCATTTTGTGGACGATTGAAAATCAGCATTTTAAGACCGAGGTATTAAATCTCTTTAGAAACCCAATGTAGTGTATGCTGCAAGTGAGTGGCAATACACTGCAGCAGGTGGAGAAGTTCAAGCACCTTGGGGTGATATTCACGAGTGCGGAAGGCGGAACGACGAGATTGATACACAGATTGGTGAATCAACCGCAGTTCTGCGTGAACTTTATCGCTCTGTGGTTACAAAACGAAGGTTTTCAAACACCGCAAAGCTGTTTTTAAATCGGTTTTTGTTCCAATCCTCACCTACGGTCATGAAGCTTTGGTAAAGACTGCAAGAATACTGTCCCAAGTGCAAGCAGCAGAGATGGAAATTTTGCGAGGAGTTCACGGTGTGACACTTTATTACAAAGTGCACAGCTGTGAAATTCGTAAAGCTTTGAATGTCGAGCCGCTTCTCCGAATCGAGAGATCCCATCTACGTTGGTTCGGCCATGTGTCCAAAATGTCACAGGAAAGATTGGCGAGAAAGTCCTGCTGGCTACAACCACGGGAAAGCAGCCCAGAGGTCGTGGTGTAGAGCAAGCAGAACTATCTGGGATTGCTGTAGACCGTGAGGTGTATCGAAACCTCCTAGGGCTGCTGACCCTGCGACCCTCCCCAGAGGAAAAGCGAACACGAAAATTATAATGAATGAATGAATCAATCAATAACATTCAGAATTTTCCAACTTGAGCTGTATTTTATAAAATCTCACTGCTTCACAGAATGTATTTTTGTTAATTAGCATGTTGTAGCTTCTCCGCTACTGTAGACTCTGTTATTGGAACATTTTTCATGAATTTTGTACTGAAATGTTTTTGCAGTGGACTGATAGAACCAATCCAGGCCAGAAGCATTTTGAAGCCATGGCTGAATTAAGGCAAATTGCTGCTGCACCATTGACGCCACAATTATTTGGCAATGCTGGTCTGGAGCACATGGAGAAATACGGTCGGTTGCTTGTTGCAGTGACAGACATTTGCTTGTCAATATAAATACGATCTTCAGAACTAAAATTATGTCTCTATCAAGTCAATAGTACCAGAATCAGCACACAATCATGTATTCAAAAGGAAAGATTTTTGGTTTGTTTTTAATCACATGCTCAAGCACCACGTGCTGTAAAATAGCCACCTTCTCGTGTTTAGCAGATAAATCCAAGTTGTTCCCACGAATGCGGTGTGAACTTCCAACGTTACGATAATTTGTTAACGGTCTGTCCTACATACTGTTCCCCGCACAGGCGCGTATCCAGGGGGGGGCAGCGGGGTAGGGCAATGACCCCCAAAATTACAAAAACTTGCACCAAAAAATTTCAGGATAATCAAGCCTTTGATATATAAGCCAAAGAGATACTTCAGTGCAAATCAACAAAGCTGCTTGAGGAACCTATTTTATACTTGAGCTTTTAGTCGAACCTGTTCAATTCAGTATGGTTTTCCAATTGTCCGTGATTAATCAAACGTTGTATATAGTGTAAGTGTTAGGGAATTCATATCATGGTTGACCTTTGCCTCAAGGTTAAGTTCTATGTGGAATATGGCGGTTATGAAATACAAACTTGTATCTAAACGCTAGTAGTCACTAGCCGCAAGTAAGAACAAGTAGTAACGTTTTTCGCAGCTGTTTCTGGCGCACCAGTTTGCTGTGTCCCATCTATTGGTGATGTAAGCTTCATTTCAAGACAATCGCAAAAGTTTTTCTGATAACTCTGGCGTGGTACAAATATAACTCATCCTTGTGTGCAGTGTCAGCTGTACCTTTAAATGAATATCGTAGATTTTGTTTTTGTACAGTTTTAAAACTAAATGTGTGAATATGGCGGTGATATACATTTTATATGCCTTGAAGCTCAAACTTGATCAAGAAGCAATCCAGTTTCGAAGCCTTCTTTACTACGTTATATTGTTTAGCAACAATAGCATTCATTCTAGATATTCATTTGTGATGATTGAGCATGTCTTGTGACGGTTAAATCGCAATTATGTGGAAACTTAATATTTTCATTAATGATATCCAATCACCTTGCCGGCGAGAAAAAATCAGTCTTGTCAAGTAATCAGTGTCCGACCTGCGCATAGTCTCAAAGTAATTCAACTTTCATCTGATGTTAATTGCCACCCTATCCCACAGTAAATTTGAAATAATTCAGCTGCAACGGGAAAAGTCAGCAGCAAAATCTAACAAGCTTAGTGCAAGTAATGTACAAAATGCTGCCCCAGTCGCATTTCATAGCGCTCAATCACATAAAATACAAACATTTTCCATACGCGTTGAGAGACTCTAGACTAGAGTTTACGTTCATAAGCTGCATACATCAATTAGTCGCTCAGATTTGGACGGCAACAGGATCCACGTCTAATATACGCACAAGTTTTTTGGAAAGCCTACTTCGGAAGTAGGTGTCTTTGAGCAAAGCGGCTTCGATTCAACATGTGTTTGTGTACACCAAAAGCGTGTGAATCTAAGAAGCGCAATCGTGATGGCGGCCACGACAACTTCTTCCTCAACTGCAATAATGGTTGCAAAAAGCACATTGTAGCATGGAGATTTTCACAAGCTCTTTTGCAGGATAGTTTTATGAGCAAATGGTGGCTTTGATCCAAAGCAGAAACTTGAAACTTCGCTATAAACAACTTTTAAAACCTGTCAATTCAAAGAAGGTAGACTTTTTATTTGCCGGTTTGAATCTGAGCACAAATGTTCCGGAATAAACGCCAGACAAATGCACGTTTTGTTGATGACGCTTTGAAAACAAATGCCATTAAATGTCAAATGTTCAGACTCGGTTGTTGTTTGTCCCCCCATAATAAAATATCTGGCTACGCGCCTGTTCCCGCATTACATGCACGTAGCCGCAATAATTCCTTAATGGCCGAAGTCAGCGGGCAAGCGTAAAGGAAATAAAATGCCTTTTGACTGTAGGGCGATCACTCCAGGAACCATGCTTTTATTATGTTTGTCAAAATTACCGTCCCAAAGCGCAGTGTCTGCATGGTCCTCATTATCCTTGCTGATTCGAAGATCCGGTGTGTGCAAGTGTTCTGTAGTTTGTAAGATGTATGTGATAGATCTTCTGCATGTAATTATGACTTCGTTTATCAAGCCTCTTCCCATCTGTGAAAGATGAAGCAGATATGAAGATTTTGGCCAAATGCCACAATTCTTTTTAATATTGCGAGGGTTTGGGTGATGGAGATTATCCTCCCATATAGGAACCAGCGACATCATGTCATTTGTGATGTTGCGAGGAAACTTTAGTTTTTTTCTTTATTCCGCAATCTAGTCAGGCTTGCGAGGTAATATTTCTTTATTTCAATTGAACGTCGTATTCTCATTGCGTCTCCAAACAGAGCAGATGTAAAAGTTAATGGAAGGTGATGTGACGCATCATGAATAAACCTTCAACGTACAGACATTGGTTTTACGAAGTTTTTTGTAACAAAATTATAAGTGCTGTCAACTGTAATGCAGTGGGTGAGGTTCAAAAACTTCACAGAGCCACGGTCGTCCTTAGTGCAAACTTAACAAAAAGTAAGCTCTAATCCATTATTCTTCAAGACTGTATCAATAGCTGATCCGATACCAATATTTGTGGATTCTGAGTATGCAATCCAAATAATGTCATCATTAAATCTTCGGAAAAGTTCAGCTTGTGCGAAAATGTCAACTACCGGTTGAAAGATGTAATGGACGGTAATTTTGCCAGTGAAACTGGAACAGTACCTTCGTTTTGCTTGTAGAAATGATTTCCGTGTTGCGTAATTACATTTTCTAGACAAACTACTGTTTAGCTCATCATAATCTGTCGCACAATTTTGTTACGTGAATATTTTTTCAAAGCATCTTCAATTACTTCATTAACGAAAGTGCTTTGTCGTCGGCTGCTCCATATACACGTCTTGGTTTTGCCCCTTTCAAAGCGTTCTTTGGTTAGCTTTTGCCAGGAAATTAGACCTTCAGTGAAATTTTTACTGTCGTAGCAAAATTATTTCGGGTCTTCACTGCAATAACGAACACTAACAGGTTCAGGCAAAACTTCCAGATACGCAGTGATCCGAAATGTGGGGATATTTTACCGTCAGATTGTAGTAAATGCACTGGGATATCAGTAACATCAGCATCAGCACGTAGCAATTCTTCTACAGATAGTTTGTGTTTTGGCAAGAGGATAAGCATAAGTTGGTGTATTACAACGAAAAAAATTTTCAACGGGTTCTCGGACTTCACAGTACAACTCTCCGCATAATTGTGTTGTTGCATGATTGCATCTTCAGCTGTGAAGTTTCGTTTATTTTGGTTTTTCTTTGTTTTTTCCCAATAGCATTACTCATTCTTCCTTGCTCTTAATAGATTCATGTTTTGTGATCATGTTGGAAGTTATCACATTGCAGGTACCAGGCCAGAACATTTTGCAAAAATTGCTTGGAAAAACCACAAGCATTCCACCAACAATCCTTACTCTCAGTTTCAAAAGGAGTACTCTCTGCAAGAAGTGCAAAATGGCAGGAAAGTGTATGAATATCTGACTCTCTTGCAGTGCTGGTAAGTGTCTTCGTCCTTCGAGTTAGTCAGCCTACAGCTGTTGTAGTGCACTAATGCAATGAGAATTGTACAAAAACGAAAACTTTGGGTTTTCCAGTGCTTTGTTTATTTTTTAGATTCGACATGATATTTTTCAAAAAACTTACTTTTTTGGTGCAGCCCCACGTCCGACGGAAGCGGTTGTGCCATTCTTGCTAGCGAAGACTTTGTGAGAAAGCATCATCTCGAACATCAAGCGGTGGAGATTGTTGGACAAGTCATGGCAACTGACTTGCCCAGCACCTTCCATGACAAAAGTTGCATAAAGGTGAATAAATTGAAACATTTTCTGGTATGAAAATGTGGAAAGTTGTTGCCAGTGCTCAACCTTATCTTGCTTCATGTGATCGGCCCTTGCTCTTTTGCGCAGCAGTGTATGTCACTAAGTTCGTTGGTGGAAGGCGATACAGTATTTGTTAACGTCTTTCATACCAACAGGGTAATCGCTTGCCATAAGACTACACCCATCACAGTTTTCTCTTCCGTCTGAGTTCAAATGATTGACCAGATGTTTGAAGAAACACATAGTAACACTCATCAGCCAAGCAAAGTTGCCATCGTCTTTCGTGTTTCCAAAAAATGTAAGCCATAACCCGGAACCTTTAAATCAGTGGTTCTTAACCTTTGCTCTACCACGCCCCCCTTAATTTTTTTTTTAATTGTCCTTTGTTTCAAGCCCCCCTGACTTCAAAGAAGTGAATTCGACGGAACACTTCCCCGTTTAAAAACTTTCCATGTTGTAGAGCGCGCGAGGTCTCGGTCCCCCCTGGAATTTAATGACGCCCTCCTGGGGTGGCGTGCCTCCCCGGTCACAACCACTGCTTTAGATCGTGAGAGTCTTCTAAAGAATACTTGTTTTCTTACAGAGAAAAGGTAACGCAACCTTGTGCTCTTCACCTTTTAATACAGCAGACGTAGTGAATGTTTCTTTTACGAGTGTCATATTAATCGATTCAAGTAATCGACATACTCAGTTTTAAAGAGTATACTAGTGATTTTCGCAAATGACTTGTTCCCTGGAAACCTTAGTTTAATTGTTTTCTGCGTGTTCTTTTCACTCATTTCTTTGCGTTGATTGTCGCAATTTATACTTACTACAATTTCCGGGATGATCTCAGAAATCAAACTCTTGTCCGTTATTTATGAAAATCTTATACTTGAATCTGAAACAACAATTAGTTGCTACACTTGAAGGGCAGGTCGCACGCGCGAGATGCGATTTCAGGTTGTTTCGTTTTAACTTTAGTTGAAATCAGCTGTTGAGCTAAAGCTTAATTTATGCTTCAAATTTCCTGTTGGGTGGTCCTGCAAATATATTTATATTTTTTGTATTTTATCTTAGCACACTCTGTGCCACGGCGTGTTATTTCAAAGATTCAATAAGCTCACTGTAATTGTATTGTACTACACGATTGGTTATATGTTACCTGAAATCAATGGGGAAATTGAAAATTTGCCGGTTCCACAACGTATGTCATCTTTGGAAACATTCCGTTTAATTCTTTTAGTCTTGCAATGGAAGAAAACCACCATAGTGTAGTGTCAAAAACATTCACTCCATTTTGAATTGAAAACATTTATTTACTAAGGTCTTTCTAGCCTTCGTTACCATCGTATTTGTACTGTACCCAGAAATATGGTACTTTTTACATCTGTCGGCAGCTGTGTCATAGTTTTTTTGTTACCTTGGAATTACATGGCTGCAGCTACGAAGATCATCTGGAAGTCTTATCTGGTAACTTCTATTTTCAGTTTCTACCACAAACCAACAATAAGGGTCATAAATTTTAAAATGTCTTTTTGAAGAAATTTATGCTTTATCTCAATTGTTTTATATGTTTGTCACGATTATTATTGCTTACGCCACAGTCCATCAGCCTCAATCTCATAATTGTTATTTCTGCAATCAGTAGTTCATGGTCCGGTGAAGGTCGACTTTTCTCACTTGCAACAAAGTTACAGGGTGATCACCGAGGAAACACTGGCGTTCTGTGTCACTTTACAGTGGCAGGTTTGCATAAAGATAAAACACTCCTACCACAGCCAACAAAAATTTCTAAAGCAACGTCGGCAAACGTACTTAGTAATTGCTACAACATTTTCCACGGTCGTCGACGAGAAATGGCTTGTGAACATAACAAAAAGTATGACAATACTTCTCTTCTGTTTGTCTGAAAACTCGACTGTGGCATAAAATGTCAGTGCTGTAAGACCCGTTTGCAACATGTAAAAGCTTTGTTAGACTAAGAAACAGCACTATACAAATTTCACAAAAATTAAGAATAATGTTTTTGATCTAGTATTCTACGCAAACCTTTATTGTATATTCACTGTACTTCGACTGTCCTCATTGTGAGGTGGGAAATTCAAAGCCTTTTTGGATTTTTGAATTTCTACTTCCCCAAAAAAATTAGTTGTTTTCAGACATCCAACAACTAGTTCGCCAAACATATATAAATAGCTTTTCGAGGTGCTTCGTACGAGTCGGTCGGATGCCACCACCGCCTATGGTGCGATGAAATGACTATACCTTAAAGTGAATAATAGACGTTCCGATAAAGCATTTAATGTTTCGTATCATCTGCTGCAGGTTGTCGGCTTCGATATGACGAGAAAAGCGGTTGAAAAGCTAGAAAAACAAACTGGTTTCAAGCCTGCTGATACCCAAGTAATCGAATTGCATGACTGTTTTTCAGCTAATGAGCTTATTACATATGAAGCTCTTGGATTGTGTGGTATTGGTAAGTCTGTTTTTATTTGATATAGCCTTCCTGCAGTGGATTGTGGTTAATTTGAAAAAGCTCAAGTAAACGTACCGTTTATGCAATTGTATGTCGACCCCACATGAAGAAATCATACAGAAAAGCTCAAATTATTGCATGGCTGACCAGTCTGGACTTGAGGTTAATCTGTATCATGACTTATGTCTGCCTAAAGGAATCCAGTCACCACATGGGATCGACTGATGGTGATGATAAAACTATTTTTTGGGCTGTGGTGTGTTCAGCTACGAACAGTAAATGTCTGCTTTACTTGTGACTGAGGTCGAAGTGGTGGATATTGTGAATGATTTGGTATTATAAAAAATGCTTTTGTTCTCCGCGATAATTCCTTCCGGTGTTCAACTTAAACGATTCAAATCACGTGACATCAATCGAATGGTGTTTCTAAGAAAGAATCAGACCTGGTGGGTTCTTTGAGGCTCAGAAATCTCGAAACTTAGGTAAAGTGAACGGCACACGGAGGAACAAAATATCGATAAATATTGGAAAAAAACAAGCAATGAGTTGGCTGGACGGCACCTGAAAGGCTAACTTCCCGTATATTGATCGCACTGCACTTTGCTACAGGTAAAGCTGGTGAATTCATTGACCGTGGAGACAACACCTACGGCGGCAAGTACGTCATTAACCCAAGCGGAGGCTTGATATCCAAAGGTCATCCTCTTGGCGCTACAGGTACCAGCAGCATCGAGTAAAGCACCGAATGGCTCTTGTTTGCTGTTGCATACATGACGGAGGGTTTGTTTGTTCTGGGTTAACTGTACTTTAACCTGTTGGTTTGGCATTCATTAATAAAAGTGCCTCATTCCTAATTTTTTCTCGAAGGCTTGGCCCAATGCACCGAGCTGTGCTGGCAACTACGAAACGAAGCTGGCAGACGTCAGGTCGAGGGGGCAAAGTTGGCGCTGCAGCATAACTTGGGAATAGGCGGTGCAGTTGTTCTGACAATGTATCGGTTAGGATTTCCTGAGGCAAGGAGATCGTGGCTCAAAAAGTGAGTGGCGTTGTCATATTGTTCGCAGCAGTGTCGCGCATGCGAAGTCGTGCTCGCGTGTGTTTGTTCGTCGGATTGTTCGCGTGATGTCGCTGCGTGTGTGACCAGCGCCGATGAATTGTTTCTTGCAGATACGTTGTTTTTCTCGCAGGCAGGGCGGTCACCCCCGCATCCACCCTGGCCCGGTCACTGGCCGATTGGTAGCGAGGCCAACGTCAGCGCCTTCCGGAGCTGAAGGCTTCAAAACAACCCCGCTGTTCGAGCAAATCCAGGCTGCAATGGAAGCTGTAAGCATCGTTTGCAATGATATTGCCTCGTAATATTCGCGCTTACGCAGTATTATTTTTCCAAAGACGTAAATATGTAGTTCACTCTCACGAATCCTTTCAGTTGCAAGAAACCTACCTTGTGCTCTCTCCCAGGATGGCGCATCGTACGTGAAGAAAATCAACGGAGTGATTGCGTTCAGCCTCGCCAATGGCCCGGGTGGCAAGAAAGGGCTGTGGGTTGTTGATGGAAAGAACGGAAACGGATCGGTTGAATTCAATTCCAGCAGTAAGCATTTCTAGCCGTTTTGAAATTGAGTGGGATCCAGCTATGTAGTGAACAAACAAGGTTCAGAGCACGAACCTTTGTACAGTACTCTCTTGCGGAATACGTTAGTCGTAACGTCAGCGCCACACTAAAAAATGCATTTGATTGCCAAGTCTTGTTTTTTTGGGATTTGTAAGTTTTAATTAGTTTAGTTGAGCGTCTGTTTTTTTTTCAAACTTGATCTGCCCTTGTGTAAATTTACAAACCGATGCACAAAGCAAATTTAACTAGGTCGCGTCTGAATCGGCTCATGTGGCTTCATCTTACTTTGGCCGAGTTAAGCTTTAATAGCGCAGTCATGCTGACATGGCAACTAAACACTTTCACGATATTTTTTTAACGCAGGTTGATTTAATGGGCAGCTTACAATAACTTGGTCGTTGTAACGAACTTGGAATATTTGCGAAAGTCATTTGTTTGCTCCTGTTTCTCACGTATGCACCTGTCCTGAAAACATTGCTTTCCTTGGCTAGTTTTTCAAGCCTGACCCACAGTCGGTTGAGACAGGCTTAGCATGAGTTCATGACCATAGTAATTGTCCAGAGATTGGCTTGTTCGTCGGTAGTTAATTCTGTATAATCATCACGGTTTAGATTTCCCAGCTAGCTCATTTTCTGATCGTGCGTGATACTGATTTGAACTCGTTTTGTCTGTTTTGCGATGTGACGATTTGTAAGCATAGCTGGGTTTGATTTTTTCTTTGTCCTTAGTTTTAATGTGCGTCTTGTCTACTTTTCATGCGTTAAAATTATGTTTGCTTTCGTTTAAGCAATTATTTTATTGTGGCAAATGTCTTTCACGGTTGTGTGAGTAAGATTTATGTTTGTATTTTTTAAATGCAACTCTTTGCCTCACTAAGCGTTACAATTGCTGCCACTGCAGAAACAACGAAATCAGCAAATCAGATTGGTTCCTAGGTTGCTAAATGCATTTCTAATATGCTCTACAACTGTCATCAACTTTTACACTAAAATGCATTTACGAATGTAAAATCTTCTGAGGATTTTAGAGTTTTGTGTAAAGTGCATTTCCTGCAACGTGGCGGAGATGTATCTGTAAAATGTTACAAGGCTGCCATCTCAAATGTCATGACACGGAAATTAATGAACTTGGCGCAAAGGAGTTTTGAGTTTTTAGCTCGAAAACAAAGTTATCTGGGGTTCTGTTTTGTTGAACATTACCTCCAAGTAACCGCCTCCGAACTTGTCTACGTTCTCTAACAACCGGATCGCATCAACCACTGTCATTTTTATTTGTTTTTGCTTGTTTGTTAAGCGAGCGTTTTGTCATTTAATCTCCAGCGCCTATCGCGGTGTGTTTACAGAAAAAGCGGATTGCACCATCACGATGTCCGACAGTGACATGTACGACATGATGCTCGGAAAGTTAAACCCGAACGCGGTGAGCAGTATTTTCACTCTACAAAATTTATCACGCTTTTCTTTCCATGTTGGTGGTTGAAAATCATTCCCTGTGCTTGCTATGTACTCGTACACGTGTTTGTGTTACTGCGAGGTGATGAGCAGCAGCGCACACAGGTAAGTACTTCTAGTGCCTTATCTAAGCAACTTCGAGCAAAGGCGAGTGAATTGAGGACGCCTCGTCGTGGCCGGATAGCACTTCGTCGTATAAAGAAGTTACTTCATGTCAGTGCATGTTTATTGGATTTGAATTCTTTTTTTCCTTTCGAAGTTTCTCGTCGTTACGTCTTCCATTAAAAATCGCTACGTCTTCGATTATACGTAGTTTTGATAGTTTGTACCAAGGTTCATGATATTTGGTGTAGCATTGCTCAAGAGGTCATGATATTATTTTTGGTTCGCCCCTTTTCTTTGTAAATTGTAGAAAAGCACAGAATTGCAGTAAATTTGGTCACGAGTTATTTACGCGTATGATCAAGTGCACACATCTGTTTTTAACGGTTACCCATTAAACTTTGTCCATGTATCTCACCGCAGAGTTGCATTTGCGCATTGAATCATTCAAGCTACTCTTGCTTGAGGAAGAGGCGGTTGCACATTCATGCAGGCCAAAGCGTCAACGTGATAATGTACCCATGATTAAAATCATCATGCTCTATCGTGATCGCGGTTACCCCTTTTTCAACATAGTAGCGTGAACGTTTTGCAAGTCTAGTATAATATTTTCTCCACAAGTTGCTAACGCAATATTTGGGTGCTTTCTGTCATCTTACCTTGGAAAGATGTTGGTTTATACAAAAATACACGCGACACAAAACGAGACCGCTAGAAATATGTTCGTTTATTCAAGAACATTTTTAATGTCGGATAATATAATCCATGTTTCTGATGAATCACAAAACGCAACTAAAGTTCTGCGATTAACCCAGGTCTTGACTGTAATGCCGTAGCGGGCAAAAGAACTTAAAAAATCAACACTACTGTCCATGTATCAGTGTACGTTATCTCTGCCTACCTGCAAAAATTTTCCTGAGTTTTTGTTTTCCACAAGTTTCCGGCGTCCGTTCCCAAAGCACGAGTGTCGACGCTTCTGTTTTGTTAAACCCTTGCTTTGCACGATTCTGGCGAAGTTCTGAAAACATATGTTACTGTGGGTCTTACTGTAAACTGAAGAACGGGCATCTTGTTCGTACAGTATTTCAAAATGCACTCATTGCTGTTGGTGGAAATGTGAAATCCGTGCGGTAACATCATTTTCTCATAAATGACGCAGTGCGACTTTTTTGAGTGCAACAGTAATAAGATTATGATTTTGCTGTCGCACGGCTGTCGGTCGAATCACATTATTAATGTGATCATTGTTAAGCTGACCACTTTTGCAGGTAGTTTTACGGGTTTACCTTGAAACTTCGTGAATTTTTTCCCTGCAAATTGTCAGTTATTTACGAGCTCTTTATTCAAGCGTGACAAGCCATAAGCTTTGTCGTGCGCATTTCCATTGTGGCGTGCGTGGAAGTGGGGAGTAAGTCTTGACTGTTGGACGCGTTTCTATTTACAGGCGTTTTTCAACGGAAAATTGAAGATAAGTGGCAACATGGGCCTCGCCATGAAGATCCAGAACATCATGCCTGCCAAGCCGAAGCTCTAGCGAGTTTTTAAGCTTAATTTACAGCTATGGTTACATGGTGCGTAAAATTTTGCGTCAATTATCTGTCGCTGTCCATCGTGACCAAGTGCAACAAGTCCAGCTCACCTTCTGCTGTCGTGAGTCAACGTAATTAGCCATTGAAAAAAAATCGAATACGCCAGGTGTGTAACCATGATTAGCGTTTCTACTTCATCCGTTGCGTTTTCTTTTCGATTTCAAGCGATTCCTGCTTTCGGTGACGTGATTCGTCAAACTTGCCTCATTGGCATTTTTATTTCCACTTTTCTTACAATTTATGCAATTCTCGTGTTTTAATTGTGCTTTTTGTGTAAATACATGACAGAGTATCGCTAACCTAGCGTTGGTTTGTGTAGCACTCTAGATCACCATGGAAACAGTTTTAAGGCGATCGGTCGGAAAAATTGATTGGAAGTTTGAGTTGATGGTCGGTGATTCTTGATGCTTGTCAGTAAATATTTCGCCGAAGGACAAATTTATAGTTCCCTGATCTGAAAACGATCGAGATTTATGACTTACGGCTTCAGCCAATCGCAGCAAATTCAGTTAAAGTTACTCTGCTAAACATACGTGGCGTTTTAGAGTTGTGACAATGATCGTAAGACGGTTCTATCGGTTAATAGCAGGTCAAAAGTGTATGGAAGGCATGCGATACGAGTAGACACGGGAACCCACACTGCACGTTATGGGTGTGTTTGAAACTAAATGCAAAGCCACCCAAATTTGTTGAGCGCAAAGCCATTCCAGACAACCACATCTTTGCAAAGATTCAAACTCCATCCACCGTGAGTTTTTCCTATTGACATTTCCTCTGGGCTATCTGACTGATTGGAAATCGTGTTTGTTACGTGTGCTACTTGTTAAATGAAGATTACCGCTACCGTATCGGAAGTTTACAGTTCCGAGTTGAGCTTGTTGTACGTTAGATGATGATCTTGGTCATTATAACCAAAAGAACCTGCTGGCATATTAAATCAATTTCACTCAGGTTTTTTGTTTTCAATGAAAAGGTAACAAAGTCGTTTGTCAGTCGAAGCAGTGGGTTACCATCAACATTTTTTATGAGATTTAGTTTCGTTGTTGTGACATTGATGCAGAAGGATCGATTTTGTTTGTACTTGTTTGTATCACTTCTGAGAACTTGTGAAACCTGTTAAGTTTCAAATAAAACTTATTAATGAAAAATAGTTTAAAAAGTCATTTGCACCAGTTACGGTTATCGTGGTGCAATACAAAGAATAGAAATCTTCCATTGCAATGATTCTTTCAGTTTCGAGTAATTTATAAGATTTTTCGAAGACGCAAAGGGAAAAGCTGGAAGTCTTACGCATACTGTGAATAGTGCAGAAAACTTACAGCCGAGCAGTCGGAAAACCGTTCTTGTTCTTATGCATATCCAATTGGACATCTGGAGTCGCGCAGATCAAGGAAAGATTCTGAATCTACAACCACTGGCTTTCGAAGGTGGAAGAAAGTTCAAGACTCCGATACCGGTTATAATGACATGTAATATCGGACACTGACAATACGGTAACTATGCGATGGATTTAATTTTAAGGGGATGGTTGACCGATCAATTTCGGTACATCATATGGTAACAGCGGCGTAGCAGGGGGGGCTAGGGCTCTGGGCCCCGGAGGGAACTTTCTGGAAAGCGGAAAGTTCATGATTAAAAATAAATTTGTAAAAGTAGTTTCAACCCTTTCAGTTTTTGTCATAGTTGAAGGAGCATGCAATTTTTTGAGGTGCAAAGGACATTTTGCCCAAATTTGCCTAAAGACCTTTATGCGTCAAACTTTCTCTCTTTAATTTTTTTGTAGTTGTTGGTACATTATATATTCATCCAAACATTGCAGTGAAAAATTTAAAAAAGTTTTTAGTACTTGCCTGACATGGATTCTATTAATATGAAGTATATGTGGTCTGCAGCAGGGTTGCGGAGTTGGACGTAAAATATACGACTCGTGAACATAAAGGGAATGAAATTTGGCCGTTAAAATCAGTTGAAATCTTGGTGCACAGCAGGAAATCTGTTTCAACAAAAGTTTCAAAAGAAATTGTACCATTTCAACAGGAATTCCAATTTAGGAGTGTGATGTAAAAAAATGATCCAATTGGACATCTGGAGTCGCGCAAAACAATCCGACTCCTGGTATTGTTAGGAATCCAACTCCCAGTACTGTTAGGAATCCGACTCCGCAACCCTGGTCTGCAGCCTGGATGGATCCATCCAGTAAAGTTAAGGGGGGCGATTTCAATAATATAAGAATGCCCCCCCCACGGAAAAAATTGGCGTGGATAGTTTCGCGAGAACTGACACGCAAAAAAATGAAAACGGTACACGAGCAAGCACAAAATAACAGACAGAAAACGGCAAAAAACAGTACGGCAGTTGAAGGCGCAAAAACAACCAGGGGGGTGCAGGATGCAGGGCAGTTTTGGTGTGCAGTTGCGTAAACGAGGA